>ERZ809477.68-NODE-68-length-10669-cov-5.788770_pt1 | contig 10669 bp, 6 predicted proteins | sample MGYA00521238_ERZ809477 | MGnify/ENA primary metagenome ERZ809477 (study PRJEB31581, sample SAMEA3312793) | metagenome | study: EMG produced TPA metagenomics assembly of the PRJEB8939 data set (Metagenomic analyses of Rumen microbiomes reveals... | reverse complement strand
CGAGATCTACACTCTTTCCCTACACGACGCTCTTCCGATCTCGATCTGGGCATCAGCGACCCTGGGTTCTTCCTCGTTCGTGAGGCGGTGAAGGCTGGTGTCGAGGTGCAATGCCTGCCTGGTGCGACGGCTTTCGTGCCGGCCTTGGTGTCGAGCGGACTCCCCTGCGACCGTTTTGCCTTTGAGGGCTTCCTACCACAGAAGAAGGGACGCCTGACGAAGATCCGGAGTCTGGCCGACGAGGAGCGGACGATGATTTTCTATGAGTCGCCCTACCGGTTGGTGAAGACGCTGGAGCAGTTTGCCGAGGCTTACGGTGCCGACCGTCAGGTGAGTGTCTGCCGGGAAATCTCGAAGGTTCACGAGGAGAGTGTCCGCGGCACGCTGGCTGAAGTCATCGCCCACTTCAAGGAGCATGATCCGAAGGGTGAGATTGTTATCGTCCTGGCGGGAAAGAGTTGAAAATTGAAGAATTATTAAAATACTAAGGATTATGAAGAAATTATTGATTTTTGGAGTTTGCATGCTGGCTATTGCTAGTTGTAACCAGGGACCTTCAAAGGCAGAGCTTGCTGCCGCCCAGAGTATTGACTCCCTGAAGCAGATTGTCAACCAGAAGGACAATGAGATTAACGACATGATGAGCACGTTCCAGGAGATTGAGGAAGGTTTCCGTCAGATTTCCGAGGCTGAGAACCGTGTGGCCGTAGCCCAGCAGGGTGAGGGTGCCAGCTCGAAGCAACGCATCCGTGAGAACATCCAGTTCATCCAGTCGACGATGAAGCAGAACAAGGAGCTCATCAACAAGCTGAAGCAGCAGTTGCGCGAGAGCAGTGTCAAGAGCGACGCCCTGCGTAAGCTGTTGGACACAATGACGCAGCAGATGGAGGAGAAGGAGCAGCAACTGCAGTCGTTGCGTGGCCAGTTAGACGAGAAGGAAATCCAGATTATGGACTTGGACGAGAAGGTGGCCAACCTGAACAGCGACGTGCAGGAACTGACGACAGAGACCAACCAGCGTGCCGAGACCATCCTGCAGCAGGACAAGCAGTTGCACACGGCCTGGTTCGTGTTTGGCACGAAGAACGAACTGAAGGAACAGCAGATTCTGGTTGACGGCAAGGTGCTGCAGTCGAGCTTCAACAAGGAGTACTTCACAAAGATTGACATCCGCGTCGACAAGGAGATTAAGCTCTACAGCACATCGGCCAAGCTGCTGACGTCGCATCCGGCAAGCTCATACACCCTGCAGCGTGATGCCAACAAGCAGTTCGTGCTTCGCATTACCGACCCCCAGACCTTCTGGTCGACGAGTAAGTACCTTGTTGTACTTGTGAAGTAATAAGTGAGATATCTCAGGCATATCTTATTCTTGTCGTCACTCCTGCTCCTGTTGGCAGGCTGCGAGGAGGACGGCAGTGACAGTTCCATCAAACTCCATTCCGGGAGTGTGGTGGAACTGTATCCTGTTGCTAACCAGACAAAAACACTGACTATTGAGACGAAGGCAGACTGGACGGCTACCTGCGGGGCCGGCTGGGTGACGTTCTCACCACGCAAGGGTGGGGCAGGCAAACATACCATCACCCTCACCACCGCCGCAACCAACCGTACTCGGAGCAACCGCTCCACGTCGCTCATCATCAACTCTGACGGCTCCCACCGCAATGTGACCCTTGTCCAGAGCGGCAAGTACGCGCTCTTCAACCAGAAAGAGTACACCGTTGACTCCAAGGGTGGCACGCTGTCGCTGAGTTTCAAGACCAACCTGACGAAGAGCGACGACCTGCAGATTATGTATTCGCGACTCGACTGGATTCAATGGCAGGACGAGTCGCGCTCAGTGACTCGTGCGGAACAGGAGGGTTCGACACACCCGATTATCGTCTCGCCCAACCAGTCAGCCGACAGCCGCGTGGCCCTTTTCATCCTGGCCATGCCTTCGGACGACGGCAACTGGATGGGACTTGACACCGCATACGTGTCGCAGACTGGCGTCATCAGCGACTATGAGTCAACCGATTTTACAGCCGACGGCACCGTCATCCGCCTCCAGCGGTCGTCCATGGGTCAGGGCATTCCCTTTGTCCTGATGGGCGACGGCTTTACTGACCGCGACGTGGCCGACAGTACCTATTACCGCACGATGGTTCGCTCTATGGAACACCTGTTCAGCGAAGAGCCTATATACTCTCTCCGCGACTATTTCGATGTCTATGCCGTCACCGCCGTCTCCAAGAACAGCGGTGTGGGTGATGGTCGCTCCACGGTGTTCAGTACCGTCCCCAGCCATACTTCCACGGAGATTGACTTCGACGAAGACAAAGTTGCCGCCTATGTGGGCAAGGTTGACAGTATTGACCTGGAACGCTCGCTGGCCATCGTCATCGTCAACAGCCACAGCCACAATGGCGTGACCGCCCTGCTCCTCAACAAGCAGACGGGCAGTCCCCGCCAGTATGCCATCTCGCTCTGTACGCTGATGGACGGTCTTGACGACGAGAATTTCCGTCTGGTCCTGATTCATGAGGCCGTCGGCCACGGTTTTGCCAAGTTGGCTGATGAGTATGGCTATGAGGCCAAGGGTGCTCCCGGCTCCCGTGAAGTCAGCCGTTTGCAAGAACTCCACCGCCTCGGGTGGATGCTGAATGTCGATACGGAGGAAGATGCCGAACGCGTGCTGTGGAGTCCGTTTATCGGCGACGACCATTTCACTTCAGAGAAGATCGGACTCTACGAGGGTGCATATACCTATGTCTTGGACGTCTACCGTCCCACTGAGAACAGCATGATGCGTAATAACGACAGTCCCTTCAATGCGCCCAGCCGGAAAGTCATCTTCGACCGCATCATGTCAATGGGTGAGGAACGTCCCTCCTCCACCTTCGACGAGTTCGCCGCCTTCGACGAACAGCACAAACCCACCCGTTGGCAATATTCTTTGACGCGTGGTCTGAAGGCACCGTGGCAGCAGTGGCGTCCCGCCCCGCCAATCATTATCAGAAAATAGTTTTCCTTTTTTTCAGAACAAACGCTTGGTTTTACAGGTCTCTCAATAACGGAAATTCCGTTACGGGAATCTCGTAACGGAATTTCTGCAATGAAGAGGTACGCACAGATTATAGTTTTACTTTCTTGCCATTCTTGATATAGATGCCTCTGCCGGGACAGTTGACCTTCTGCCCATTCAAATTGTAAATGTTATTGTCGGCCTTCTGTCGCGTAGCGTTGATGTCTGCAATGGCCGTGGGAACACCTTCAACCAGAGTTAACGAGCCGTCATCACCTTTCGTCAGTGTGTATTGACAGATAGCACCGCCAAGGGCATGAATAGGCGTGGGCTCGGGTTCGTTTAGTGCTTGTGAAACCAATGTTAGCACATAAGTGCCAGTCTTTATTTCCTCTTCTTTCAACCAGACAATAGCTTCGTTACCAGATTCGTCTTCTTCATTCTCTATGAACGAGAAGCCGTATGCGAAAGGTACCGGACCATATTCATTTCCTTCTTCGTCCTCCATTTCTGAATCGTATAGGAGTATGGTATTACTATCCTCTTCTGAGCCGTTGACGTTGTCCATTGTCACCATAATCTTTCCGAAGAAATAGCGATAGTCTAAGTTGTAAATATTGCTGGCCGTGATAACCAGCGAGTCCGTCGCGTCAATAGACAATTTACATTCGGTGTCAGCACCCCAGAATGACTTCTCAACGGCACCTTCAGCAGGTGTCTCTCTGGGCGTGAAGCCTATCAGCATATGATTGCCATAGCTGAAATTTCCCTCCTGTTCAGCACCTGATCCGGGTCTTAACAAATTCAGGCTGAAATAGCCATCACATTTGCCAGCCCATCCCCAGTTGACGTGGAATTTGCCATCAGTGTCAATACCGTCAAGCACGAAGGCATGACCAGTTGAACCGTCCTTGGGATTGCCTGAATAGAGTATGGGTCGGTGCTCATTTGCCAGTTCGTCCACCACGATGTTGTTCCATTCTGTCTCAGTAAAAAAGTCCCGGAAAAGCAGGCGCAGTGCCAATGAATCATATTGGAAGTTGTCGCCTAATCCTTTGGCGCATTTTATCAGCGACGTCGTACCATAATTCAGTGTGTATTCCATGTTAGCAGAAGCTCCTGCGTCAAACATCAGTGTGGCCACAGCCCTGTTGGCATCGGTCAGTGTTTTCTGAGTCTCAGCATAAAAGTTCTTCATATTGTCCCAGTCATACACACTATTAATTTCAGTATCCACCTTACGACCAATTTTCGTATATGAAGCATATCCGCGGCCTTGAGCCGGATAATTGAAGTACTTCATAATCTGTGCTGCGGCCGTGGCCACACATCCTGTCGGACAGCGTTGCGTTGCTAATTTCGGACACAACAGGTTATAGGGCTCTTTTTGGCTCCATTGGGTAGTAAGCATAGGCGGAACGACATCGACAGTCTGTAGTGGGATGCTCCAGTTGCCACAGTCTATTTGGCGCGCCATAGATTGGCTCACCTCCTTTAGCCACCAACTGAAGGCCGGTGGCAAGTCGCTCATGTCGTCCAGCGCGGTAGCTGAATAGCCGATGACTGCCGGGAAACGGTCATCGCGGCTGACAACGACAAAACTTCCATCGACGCCATATACTGACAGTGCTTTGTCTTTCATGAGTAGTCTGACGTTCTGAGCGGCAACGCTGCGGCTGCCATTGACAGCTCCTGTCAAATGGTAGCGTGCAATGGCCAGCATCTCAGTATCTTTACGCTCAGAAGCATTAGTGGCTATCCCCAGGATAGCCACTAATATTGATAATGTGAATAGGCGTCTCATTATTCAACTACAAAATAGTCATAATAGTCGCCGTCGAAAGAACCAGCCGATACAAAGTAGTTAAATCCGAAATAATAGGTATTATCTTCAGGATCGTAAAGAGATGGTTTAGAGGCAGACGGCTTTGCATAGACAGAACCATAATCCTGGTAATCCCATCCTTGATAGAGTTTCTGCTCGTTGATGGTGATTTTGCCATCGTCGTCAACGGTGAACGTGAAGGTATGAGCCATCATTTCGTCATCAATCTTAATGCGGTAGAACTTTTTGATTTCTGAGTATTCAAGAATACTGCCATGAACTTCTGCCTCATTAAACTGTGAGTAGTAAGTTCCCGTCTTATAGGGCTTATAGTCTTCCTTGACCACTTTCAGTTCAGCACGTGGAATGTTGATAGTCGTATCGGCATACTGCGTAGTATACTTTTCGTCAACGGCAATTGTTGCCAAGTAGGTTTCGAACATCTCCATGTCGTTGCTGCAGGTAATGGTGATGGTAGCCACTGAGTCGCCCTCGGCAAACGTCACCTCAGAGGGCACGCTGGTGAAGATTTCCGGCGTAGCGGTCTGGAAGTTCACAGGGATGGTCAGTGTTCCGCTCTTGGTGTTGCGCGCATAGGTCACCTCAAAGGTGTTGCCGTCTACAGGCAGAGCGATACTATTTGATGAAGCAATATAGACGTTCAGCCCTTGGGCATTAGTAGGTGCGCCAGCCGACCAGTCATCGTCATCGCTGCACGAGGCTGCCATCAGACTCATGACGGCCAAGCCTGTCATTAGGAATAATTTATTAAGTTTCATAATCTTGATGTCTTTGTTTGTTGATTACTAATTAGTCGGTCACACCGTCGCGAAGGTTAGGATACTGGTCCTGTTCGGGCTGCTGGCTGCCGCTGTTGTCAATAATACCGGCATTGGTGTTGGTCTCGCTGTCACAGAAGCGCATCAGCAGCCAAGCGTCATCGGCGGGCATATTGAAACGGAAGGCTGTGGGCTGGTTGCATTTGTCGTCGTGGAAACGAACCAGCGGCTTCTGCAGACGCATGATGTCGCTCATGGCGAAGCCTTCACCCCACAACTCAACACGTCGCTGATACCAAATCTCGTCTGCCAGTGTGCGACCACCGGCCGTCGATGAGTAGGCGGGGTCACGGTAGGTCTTTACAAAGTTCTCAAGGATGGTGCGAGCCTGAGCCTCCTGGCCGCTCTTAGCCAGGCCTTCGGCCTTGATGAGAATCATTTCCTCGACACGCATCAGGGGATAGTCATTGATATTGTTGGATGAACCGATACCATCCTTCATACCGAACTTCACATTGGTATATGGGGTGAAAGCCATCTTGACGTCGTCAATCTCCAATGTGGCAATGGCATCGCCCTGAGCGCTTCCCCAACTCTCGTTGGCCAGCAGCGGCGAGTGCAGGTCTTCGTTAACCCACCAGCCCTTACGGACGTCGGTCTCAGGAATCTTATTCCACAACAGGGTGTTAATCATGGCATAGCAACCTGCACCGGCAGTGTAGCTGTCAGCGCTGAACGAACTGAGCCATGAGCCACAAGTGGCGTAAGAACCTATCATAGCAATGTTTTGTGTAATCTCGATACCCCAAATCCAGTTAGGCTCCTCGATGCTGACGAAGGCAGGACCGGTAATCTCGGCGGGCGTATAGCCCTCCATAGCCTTGTCGGCATCGGCGGCGGCATCGGCCCATTTACCCATAATGAGGTTGACACGGGCACGCAGACCATAGGCAACCTGCTGGTTGACGCGAGTCTTGTTGCTGCGCTTGTTGTCCAGATTGGCAATGGCAAAGTTCAGGTCATCCAAAATGAGTTTGTACACCTCCTCGACACTGGCACGGGGATTGTCGGTCAGCTGATCGTCGGGGGTCTCATCGGTCACGATGGGCACACCGGGTTTGTCTTTGGCAATCTGATAGTTAAACTGGAAGTACTGTATCAATGAGAGGTAGTCGAAGGCACGGATGGCATGAGCCTGCGCCAGCATATTCTTGCCTACGCTGTCGGTGGCCTCCTTGTTTTCCCTGATGATGTCGTTGGCCATCTTTATCTGGTTGTATGGCGTAGCGTAGCGAATGTACGGGTTAGCATAGTTGGCGTTACGTGAAGAGTATTCACCGCATACAGAGAACCAGTTGTAGCCGCTGTCATCGTACAAATAGTCAGGACCTTCGGCATCGCATGAAATGGCCGACATGATGAATCCGAAATCATCTGCACGGTAGCTGGCACGGTTGAAGACGCCATTGGGCAGTCCCATCATGTTGAACATGGACGAGAACGAAGCCTCCGCGCGTCCAGGAATCAACTCCTTGGACTGCCTTACCTGATCTTCTGTCAGGTAGCTGCTGGCTGGTTCCATCTCGTCGATATCGTTACAAGAGACAAGTGTCGTCAGGCCAGCTATTGCAATGAATGATAATTTGTATAGTTTCATGATTTCTATCTTTTTTACGTTTCTACTTGATTAGAATGTTACCGTCAAACCTGCCGTGATGGTACGCATAGCAGAGTACGATGACGTACTCATACCTGGGCCAGTGGAATATCCACCCACAGCCATGGTGAAACGGGGGTCAAGACCCTTACGCTTTGCCCATACATACAGGTTTTCACCCGCAACATAGAGGCGTAGCGAAGTCAGCGTCAGCGGAGAGATAAGTCTCTTTGGGAAGGTGTAGCCCAATTGAATATTATTGATACTCAGATAGTTTGAACTGACGAGGAATCGGTCGACAGATGTCTGACCCACCTGCGTGTCACCATCGAGACGGGGAATATTGCTACCTTGGTTTGTGAACGACCAAGCGTTGAGGGCATCCTTGTGCCAAGCACTACCGATGTTATTCTGCGTATGCATCAGGGCTTGGTACTGTGCGTCGTAAATCTTACCGCCGAGCTGATAGCTGAACTGTGAGGTCAAGTCGAAACCGTAGGCACGTGCTGTAAGTCCGAAACCACCATAAACGTCGGCCATAATGGTGCCCAGCTCATACTGGTCAGCCTCTGAGAAGACGTCGGTGGTCAAGTCGCGACCAGTGTAGATCTTCTTACCGTTGGCGTCAAGTTTAGGTGTGCCGTCCGCATTTTTCTCATACTCCTTGTAATAGTAGAGACCCTTGCCGGTTTTGGGGTCAACACCAGCATAGCGGCGCATATAAGCATCGTAGATAGAACCGCCGATCTTGATGATTCTAGAGCCGGTCTTTATTCCTTCTTCAGCCACAGTGGGATCGAGTTCAGTTATCTCGTTCTTCACGTGTGTCAGGTTGAAATTCAAGTCAATCTCGATATCTTTGTTCTTGTAGGCTACGCCCTGAAGGTTCAACTCAATACCTTTATTGGTCATCGAACCGATATTGGTAGTGACGAAGCCAGTCACGTTACCTGATGACAGGGGAACGTCCTTGAAATAGAGCATATCGCTGGTTTTACGAGAGAAGTACTCGATGCTACCAGACAGGCGGTTCTTCAGCATAGCGAAGTCAAAGCCAATGTTGAACGACTTCGAACTTTCCCAAGTCAGATCCTCGTTGCCTTTCCATGTCATCTGTAGGCTGTAGCCAGCTGACGAACTCCATGAAGGTTTGTACTGGGTGATGTAGGGATAATATTGGTCGTTGCCGTTGTTGTCGAGGATATTGTCATTTCCTTGCACACCGTAGCTTACCTTGAATTTCAGCATATCAAGCCACGTTGCGTTTTCCATGAAGTTTTCCTTCTTGATTTCCCATGCAGCACCAACGCTACCGAAGGTTCCCCACCGGTGGCCGGGAGCAAAGCGGCTGGAGCCGTCGCGACGGATAGAACCGTTCAGGAAGTACTTCTCCTGGAAGTCATAGAGCAGACGACCCAGAAAACCTTCTGTCATGTAATTGTCGGTGCTCGACTGTGGATCCTTGTTTTCTGTACCCACAGCATTACCCAATTCAGCGATGGTCGGGTCATACAGATGATCATTCTCGCCCGACAGCTCTTGAATTTTCAGTTTGTATTGCTCGTAACCGGCCAACACTTCAATGTGGTGCTGGTCGTCGAGGAAACTGGTCTTGTAGTTAGCCAGATACTGGTTGGTAACGGCAAAGACACGTTGGTTGAAGACGTATGCCTGACCATCAACGCTGCTAGCAGAACCGAAAGTACTGTAAAGGGCGTTGTAACGGCGGTTGCGTGACGATACCGACAGGTTAGCTGTCAGTGAAAGACCTTCAATCGGGGTGATGACGGCTGAGAATCTGCCGTTATAGTGGTCGCGATAGTCTTGACGTTTGTTGATTTCGTTGTCACGGATGGCATTACCCACTGTATTCGGACGCTTGAAGTTGGTCTGGTTGGCATCATAAACGGTCAAACCATTGTCATCGTGCTTGATGCTGCCATCCGCATTACGTACATAAAGAGGATAGATGGGGGCTATCGTGTTGGCAATGTAGAACACGTTGCCGCTTGAACCCCATGAAGAACCATAGGAGGGTTGCTCTGAGTCTATATGCGCGTAGCTCATATTGGTACCGACCTTCAGCCACTTCTTCACTTGATAGTCAACATTCAGACGGGCACTATAACGCTTCATGCCCGAGTTGTTCACTACACCACCGTCGTCCAGGTAGCCCACGCTGGCATAGTAGTTCAGACGATCTGTAACGCCGCTGAACGATGCGTTGTACTCCTGGCGGAATGAGTTGTGGAAGGTCTCGTCGTACCAGTCATCAGGCATATAGTAGTATTGGCCGTCGCTGTAGCCCAACGTGGCATTGGGGTTGAGTTTGAAGTTGGTACCAATGAGCTTTTCACCCGATGGCACTGTGTAGACTTGGTAGCCTAAACCGCCGTTCTTCTCGTTGAAGAGGTTGGCATCGGCAAAGGCATAGGCCTCGGCAGCCGACTTGCCGGCGTAAATCTGTGAGTTGTAGAGTTTCTTGTAGGCCAGTTCGTAATACTGCCCTGGGTCGGTGATGACGTCATACTGAGGTATCAGACGCGAATTTGAACCCCATTTTGCATCGAAACGTATTTCGGCATCCTGATTGCGACCCTTCTTGGTGGTGATGAGCACAACACCATTAGCACCGCGTGCACCGTAGATAGCCGATGCTGAGGCATCTTTCAGCACTGTCATCGACTCCACGTCCTGCGGATTGATAGCGTTGATAGAACCGTCGTAAGGTACACCATCAACCACATATAGCGGCGTGTTAGAAGCATAAAGTGAGCCTACACCACGGATACGCAGTGTGGGAGCGTTTGATGCAGGGTCTCCACTTGACTGGACAATCTGCACACCAGGTGTCGTACCTGCCAAGGATTGTGTCACGTTTGTGGCGACATGGGTCTCAATGGTCTTCGAATCAATTTGGGTGGCCGAACCGGTGAAGGCCGATTTTTTCTGTGTACCATAGGCTACCACAATCACCTCGTCCACCATCTTGGAGTCGGGTTTCAGGAACACGCGCATACCGTTCTTGGCTTGCAGCGTCTGTGTCTCATAGCCTACATACGATACCGTAATCTGCGTAGAGCCACTTGGCATGGTCAGCGAAAAACGACCGTTAGCATCGGTCAACATACCGACCTGCTTGCCCACAATTCGGATAGCTGCACCGATAACCGGTTCGCCGTCTTCCTGTGAGAGCACGGTTCCATTGACCTGTGTCTGTGCAAGTGCTTCGCCCATGAACAGGAAAAGACTTGCCAAAAACAATGTTAGTCTTTTTTTCATAATCTCTCTCGTTTTTTTGTTTATTAATAATTATGTATCATATTGTCAATTTTATGCCCGCCTCTGCGACAAAGGTGTAAGAAAACACCCAGATCGAGATCGGCAGAGCGGTTCAG
>ERZ809477.67-NODE-67-length-10793-cov-5.545446_pt1 | contig 10793 bp, 8 predicted proteins | sample MGYA00521238_ERZ809477 | MGnify/ENA primary metagenome ERZ809477 (study PRJEB31581, sample SAMEA3312793) | metagenome | study: EMG produced TPA metagenomics assembly of the PRJEB8939 data set (Metagenomic analyses of Rumen microbiomes reveals... | reverse complement strand
TGACCCGCTCTTCCGATCTCGATCTCGATGGTGACAGCGCTCACGCGCTCCACGAGCCATACGTCATCCAGAGCTTACCTTCCTCGTCGAAGAACACACATGGGTCAATACTGTTGGGCCAACGGTTGCCCCACTTACTTCCCACATTGTAGCGGGCGGGCAGACTTTTCAGCTCGCCAAGAACTAACTCCAAGTCGGTTTTCTTGTATGACAAGTCGGCGTTCGACGTATTGCCGAAGCCTGAGAAGACCACAGGGCCCTGATAGACGTAGGGGCCGTTTATCTTGTCAGCTGTCAGTAGCACGATGCTCGAAGCCCAGCTGTCGCCGTTGATGCTGAAGTAGAGGCACCACTTCTTCATCTTCTCGTTCCAGACGACGTCAGGGGCCCACATGTTGCCGTCCAGTTCGTAGTTTTTGGAAGCAGCTGCCGACCAGGCATGAACGTCGAAATTGCCAAACGTCTTTTCCTCGCCGCCGATGGTGACGGTCTTCGTCATGTTCGTCTGGAAAAACTTACTGAACGTATTGCCCGTGGAGTTGGTTGTATTGGACATGCGTGAAGTGATGGTACCGCTCTCGTCAGCCAGTCCGAACGTGTAGGATACCGACGCCCAGCTCATCATGTTCATACTCCGTGCCAGCCCGCGATGGGTGCCGAAGATATAGTAGTATTTCGTAGAGGGGTCGTAGACGACACTCGGGTCGTGCACGCTGACACGGTTCAGCGTGATAGCTCCAGCCTGAATAACGGCCATCATCCATGTTAGTAGTAGTAAAGTCTTCTTCATTCTTGTAGTTCTCTTTGTTTTTTGACGGGTCTATTCATAATTTGGTTGCAAAATTACGCATAATTTCCCGAAAAACCTTGCGGAAACTCTTTTTTTTCGTAACTTTGCCGTCAAAACAACGTTTTCAACCACATGGAGATACTCCTGCACTATACATGGAAGCATAAAATGCTGCCTCTCAACCAACTGGCGACCACCGACGGTCGCGAGGTGGAAATCATCGACCCGGGACTGCACAACCGCAACGCCGGACCGGACTTCTTCAATGCCAAAGTGAAGATTGGCGGTACGCTTTGGGTGGGCAACGTCGAGATACACGACCACGCCTCCGACTGGTATCAGCACGGCCATGACCGTGACCCGCACTACGACAACGTGGTGTTGCATGTTTGCGGCACAATCGACACGGATGTCCAAAACAGCCAAGGGCACTATATCCCACAGATGCAGCTCAGCGTGCCGCAGTATGTAAGCGAGCATTATGAGGAACTGCTCAAGACCGACCAGTACCCGCCGTGCTACCGTATCATCCCCGATCTGACACGACTGACCGTCCACTCCTGGATGGCAGCCCTCCAGACGGAGCGACTGGAACGGAAGACTGAGGACATACGCCGCAGGGCCGAACTGTGTGGCGGCTCATGGGAGGATGCCTACTTCGTGACGTTGGCCCGCAACTACGGCTTTGGCATTAACAGCGACACCTTCGAACAATGGGCACTCAACGTACCGCTCTCTGCCGTTGGCCACCATCGCGACGACCTCTTTCAGATAGAGGCTATCTTCATGGGGCAGGCAGGACTCTTAGAACTCGACACCGTACCGAAACACTATCAGCAAGACGCGCTGAACGACGGTTACTTTGCCCGGCTGCGCAACGAATATCAGTACCTGGCCCATAAGTTCGGCATGAAACCGATGGACGCTGCCCACTGGAATTTTCTACGGCTACGCCCCCAGAACTTCCCCCACATCCGACTGTCGCAGTTGGCTCAACTCTATTACCAGCGCAAGGCCGGACTGAGCCAGCTCATAGAGTGTACCACCGTCGAGCAGCTGAAGACGCTGTTGTCATCGCACGTCACCCCCTACTGGGAAACCCATTACACCTTTGGCTCGCTTAGTGCCAAGAACGAGAAGCATCTCTCCTACGGTTCGCTCAACCTGCTGCTCATCAACACGGCCATCCCCATGCTTTTTGCCGTGGGACGTCACCGCCAGAAGGAGGAGCTGTGCGACCGAGCCTTCGACCTGTTGGAACAGCTGAAGCCCGAGAACAACTACATCATCCGCATGTGGCAGCAATGCGGACTGCCCGTCGAGTCTGCCGGCGACTCACAGGCACTTATCCAACTGAAAAAGGAATATTGCGACAAGCGCGACTGCCTGCGCTGTCGTTTTGGTTACGAATATTTGAAGAAGCAATGAAATACTGTTTTGAAACCCGCATGGCGGTGCGCGACTACGAGTGCGACATCGAGGGCATCGTCAACAATGCCAACTACCTGCACTACTGTGAGCATACCCGTCACCTCTTCCTGAAGGAGTGCGGACTGTCGTTTGCCGAGATGCACGAGAAGGGCGTCGATGCTGTCGTCGCCCGCATGAACCTGCAATACAAGACTCCCCTCCGACCTGACGACGAGTTTATCTCACGCATGGCACTGACGAAGGAGGGCATCAAATACGTATTCCACCACGATCTCTTCCGTACAGCCGATGAGCAACTCTGTTTTCGCGGAAAAGTCGAGTTGGTGTGCATCGTTAACGGACGGCTCGGACAGAGCGACGACTACGACCGCGCCTTTGAACAATACATCAGTCAATGAACGAACAAGAAATCTTCTATACCATCGCCCTGACCCGCATGACGGGCTTCAACTCGCAACAGGCGCTGCAGCTCTATCAGGAGTTGGGTGGAGGTCTGGCTGCCTACGAACAACGTAACACCATCGGCGACATTATCCCTGACTGTTCGCCACGACTCGTCGAATCCCTTAGGAACTGGGACGATGCCCTAAAACGGGCTTCGGTCGAAATGGAGTTCATCACCAAGCACAACATCCGCGCGCTGACGCTAAACGACGACGACTATCCTGAGCGGCTTCGTCCTTGTCCTGACGCACCCGTCATCCTCTATTACAAAGGCAGCGCCAACCTGAACCAGCGTTACGTGCTCGACATCGTGGGCACTCGCCGTTGCACGACCTACGGCCAGGACTTGATTCGCCGTTTCATCTGCGACCTACGCACCCTCTGTCCTAACGTTCTCATTATGAGCGGCCTGGCCTATGGCATCGATGTCTGTGCCCACCGCAACGCCCTTGAACAGGGTTTCGAGACGGTAGGTGTGCTGGCCCACGGTCTTGACCAGGTCTATCCGAATGCCCATCGTAACACGGCAGTCCAGATGGTCAGTCAGGGCGGACTACTAACGGAATACATGACGCAGACAGAGCCCATTGCCAATAACTTCCGACAGCGCAACCGCATCGTGGCTGGCTGCTCGGATGCCACCATCCTGGTGGAGAGTGCCATCAAAGGCGGCGGTCTGATTACCTGTCGCATCGCACAGGAGTACGGTCGCGAGGTCTTTGCCTTCCCCGGTGCCGTCGGCATGCCCTATAGCGAAGGCTGTAACCGCATGATACGCAACAACACAGCTGCCCTCATCACTTCGGCTGCCGATTTCGTCGAGAGTATGGGCTGGCAGACGCAGCAGCAGAAGACCGTCACCGTCGAGCGTCAGATTTTCCCCGACCTGTCGCCTGAGGAACAAAACATTGTCGCCCTGCTTGAGCAGACCAACGACCTGCAACTGAACATCCTCAGCGTGAAGTCTAATACGCCCATCGGACAGCTTACCGCCCTCCTCTTCAATCTTGAGATGAAGGGCGTGGTGAAGCCGTTGGCAGGAGGTACATACCACTTATTGAAGTGAAAAGTGAGGAGTGAAAAGTTTGAAGTGAACAATGAAGATAGGAAATATAGAATTTGGTGAGCAACCGCTGTTCCTGGCCCCGATGGAGGACGTGACGGACATTGGGTTCCGGATGTTGTGCAAGCGGTTCGGAGCGGCGATGGTGTACACGGAGTTCGTGTCGGCCGAGGCACTGATACGTGACGTGAAGACAACCATCCGTAAACTGACCATCAGCGACGAGGAACGTCCCGTGGGCATCCAGATTTACGGACGCGACGTCGAGGCTATGGTGGAAGCAGCAAAGATCGTGGAGCAGGCGGGCCCCGACCTCATCGACCTGAACTTTGGCTGTCCCGTGAAGAAGGTGGCCGGCAAGGGTGCTGGTGCCGGTATGCTGCAAAACATTCCGAAACTGTTAGAGATTACTCAGAAGGTGGTACAGGCCGTCAAGCTGCCTGTCACTGTGAAAACCCGTCTCGGCTGGAACCACGAACAGCTCATCATCACCGAACTGGCCGAACAGTTACAGGACTGCGGCATCCAGGCACTGACCATTCACGGACGAACCCGCTCACAGATGTATACGGGTCAGGCAGACTGGACGCTCATCGGCGAGGTGAAACGTAATCCCCGTATTCACATCCCCATCATCGGCAATGGTGACATCACCTCATTGGACGACGCCGAAGCTGCTTTCAACCGCTACGGTGTCGATGCCATTATGATTGGACGCGCCACCTTTGGTGCCCCTTGGATATTCAGCCGTGAGCAACTGTCCATCGACGAGAAGATAGACATCCTTGAAGAGCAACTGCGCATCAACATAGAGCGAATAGGCCTTAACCGGAAACCTAATGATACTGACTACTCCGTCGAGAAGCGCGCCATCCTCCATACCCGCCGCCATCTCGCAGCCACCCCCGTCTTCAAGAGCATTCCCAACTTCCGCCAGACGCGCATTCAGATGCTCCGCGCTGAAACGACTGACGAACTGTTGGGAATCCTGGAAGACTGCCGGGCATTGCTGAAAGCTACTACATCCCCCAAAGACTGTAGTTGACGTCGAAGCCGCCGAGCAGGTACCATTTGGTCAGGATCTGCTCATAGCTACGTAACAAGTAGAGCGGTGCTTCAACACGTTCCTCCATTTTTGCCGCACGTGAGGCGTATTCGGGGTCGGTGAGGTATTGTAGCACTTCGGCAAAGTCATACAGGGTGATGCCTGCGTCTTCACACATCTCATCAATGTCATCGGTAGTCAGGCCGACCTTGGCGAGGGTTTCATTGATGTTGGGAATCAGGTCAAACAGCGTCATACGCTCCGGTAAGTTCATCCTCGACTCGCCGTCGGCGGCTTGTTCTTTCAAGGCCCTGCCTAATGATATTGACCCTCCGACAATCTCCTTGATGTCGATGCCCCAGCTGTCCAGCATCCTGATGACCTTCATGAGGTTCATGTCGTTAACGACATCACGGTAGTAGCGGTTCTGTTCGCCCTCATAGTAGACGACTGGCCAGAACTGGATGGCTGCCAAGGTCTGGATGGCCCATACGATGCCCGACTGCTCGTGGTCCAGCTTGAAGACGGCGGTGTTCGTCTGCAGCGAGCTCTTGCCTGGTACGATGCTGGGATCGAAGCCCTTCTCCCTCATCCAAGGAATGATGCCTCGTGTGCTCTGTATGGGTACGTAGTTGTCGTGCCGGCTGTGCTCAATATAGTATAGCTTGGTGGTGTCGGGCTCCCAACCTTCCGTGAGGCTTATCTCCTTCATCTTCGAAGTGAACTTCATGGCAGCCTCGCTCTCCATGTTCATGAATTCTGGTGTTAGTATCTGGCTGATAGAGTCCAGCGAGCTGATGCCAATCTCAGAGAAGATCCTCTTGCGCTTGCTCTTGAAAAAATCCTTGGCCTTCGATGCCAATGGTTCTTGGAACATGTCCTTGTAGTCGATGCCCAGGTCGTAATTCTCGTTGGCTGAGATGAGCATAAGCGCCACGTTGGCCAAGTCGTCGCAGGCATCTTGCTCCACATAGATGGTATAAATCTTCTCGAAATCGAGCGGACCGCCGCCCGAGAAGGTCTTGTCAAAGCGTATGCCTTTGTACTTCTCCTCCGTATCAGTCAACTTGGCGGCAAACATACTTACCGTGCCACCCTGTGAGTATCCCACGTTAAACAGGTACTTGCCCTGCGGAATCTGCCTGTCTTCGAACAGCTGGCGGGCAGCCAGCAGTCCGTCGAGGGAGTTACGGCTGTTGGTGTCGCCACAGATGTAGGACACGTCGCTGTCGATGGACGAGCCGTAGCCGATGTAGTCGCTGGCCACGACGATATAGTTTGGCTTCAGCGGGCTTGCAAGTCCAATACCAATAACGTCTATTCCTTCCCCACCCAGCGAGGGAGCCCACTCGGGTGAATCGATGGTAAGATGGTTATACATGATGACACCGTCGCAGGGCACGGAGTCGTTGAGCACATCTAACGGAATGATGATGGCACCACTAACCGTTACGGCCTGTCCCTTGGCATCGGTCGAGGGGTATTCGTAGGCGATGAACCTCACCTCTCGGGAGCCTAATGAAAGGCCTTTCAATTTAGCCATTACCGTTGTATCGCACTCGGAAAGAACGGTATAGGTTGCGTTCTGTGCGGCACTGTTGAGTATGGTGAAAACCAGTACCAGAAGTGTGAATATAGTCTTTTTCATTGCTATGAGTCCTTTCCTTGATTATTTTACGATGCGTTTATCCGTCTTTCCCTTGCGCTGCTCAACATAGATGCCACGCTTCGGTTGCGTGGTGCGCTGGCCGTTGAGGTTGTAATACTGTGAAACGGCGTGTTGAGAGTTGGCATCAGACAATTGCACAGTACCGGTAATCGTTTTGGAAACCACCCGGAACGTGGCCGAAACGGGGAAATGGTCGCCCAACGGCATGCCGTCGTAGCGATAGCCAACAGTATCGAGTGTAAAGGTCAGGGGTTCTATCTTCGTGCCTGTAGCGGGGTTGATGTAGAGTATCTTGTCATATGTCTCATTCTCCTGCTGCAACTCCTTCCAGACATCAGAAATCGTTCCGCGGCCCGTCTCGTTAATGGCATCCACGAAAGCCTCCTGCATATCGTCATGTCCGTAAAGGCTGTTCATATCGCCTACGATGATGATGGGACGCGTGTCGAGATGCTGTAGCACATCCTCCTTCAGCTGTCCCCACTGAGCTACACGGGCCGCCCTGTCCTTGGCATCGTTCTGTTCCATTCTGTCGTTATAGTCGCTGGCGTCCAGGTGCGCATTATAGACTACGATGCGCTGACCGCTGTGCAGCGTCACGTCGTAACGACGGAAGCCCTTGGTAGCCAACTCGTCGGTGGCATGACTGAACTTGCCGAAATTCTGCTTCCAGGCCGTGCGAGCCACAGGTGTGACCGAGAGGTCGTTTTTCCAGCAAGCCATCAGGCCGTCACACTTGAAGCGGTGGTTCTGAAAGTGCAGGAAGTCAATCTCGTGGCCTTCCAGACCCACGTCGCCACTCCACTCGTCTAATCGGTAGTCGTCCTCTAAGACTACTGAAATGACGCCATGATAGTTGAAGTCTTCCTGCATCATCACCAGGTCGTAGCCTTTTCGCAAAAGGTATTTGCCAATGCGGGCCGAGCCAGCATCCCCAGGGCCGTTGGGGTTGACTTTGATTTCCATAATTTTTTTCGGCAGACCATCCACGTTGAGCGTGGCAATGGAGAACTGCTCTTCAGACTCTTCTCCAAGGACCATCATGTTGCCGCAGAGAGTCAGAAGAGCGGCAACCATCCATAGTCTTTTCGTTTTCATATCATATGATTGGGTAGTTAAAAAACGCTTGCATTCTCCTCCATTTCCTTCAATCCTCGATGAGTTTCTGGAGGAAGGGGGTCAGCTCGTCGGCCATCTTCTGGTGGCGCTGCAAACTGGGATGCCAGTCAGTACCGTAGCCGAGGGAGCCGTCTATGGGAGTGAAGTCGAAGCGGTAGACCTGCTTGTCGCCGGCCTTGTGGGCCTCATCGGCCACCTCGTTCAGAATCCGCTTGCAGATATCGAGCACCTTGCCGTTAAGCATGGAACCGCAGAGGAATACGACCTTGGCCTTGGGATTACCCTTACGCACCTGACTGAGCAGCCGCTTGTAACCCTGTTTCAGCAGTTCGGTGTCGTAAGGTTCTGTTGACAGGTCGTTTGTACCGAGGTTGATACAGACGATGTCAGGCTGCCAGCGGCTGAAGTCCCAGCGCTCGGACTTGTCGTCATAGAGGGTATATTCGTACTGGCTGGGCATATCGTAACCCGGTGTCCCGGTCTTGGGACCAGCATAGTTGCGGTAGGCACCGATACCACTGCGGGCGATGATGCTGGCGACGGCTCCCAAACGGCGCATCGTCAGCTGGGCATAGCCGTAGTAATGGTTCTCGGTCTCGAAGAGGAACGGTTCGCCGAGTCGGCCCTCGTTACCGTAGCCGCAGGTGATGCTATTGCCTATGAATTCAAACTTCTTGGTTGGCAGCGCGTCCATGTCCGTCAGCTGTCCGTCAGTAAGGAAACCCCGAAACTCGGGCTTGTACTCATAGCCTTCGTTGCAATACATGAGACGGGCAGTATGACGCCCCTCGGGTAGTGCCGTGCAGAGGGTGACGACGGAGTCACGTTCCCCTCGGAAGGCTATCTTGAAGGGCTCGGCCTTGTCTATCTGTGCCATGAAGTAGCCGCTGCCGGGCTTGCACTTCATACGCAACGTAGTACCTTGGAAGGCTACATTGATCTGCGTGCCTGGATAGCTGAAACGGGGACGCTCAGGATTCAGGAAACAGACACGTCCGACGTACTGGATATGGGGGTCAGAGGGACTGACGACATTGTCTTTGGCTGAGACATTCGTGGCGAGTGCCACGAGAACAATGGTTAAAAGCGTTTTCATTTGACGGGTATGGTAATGGTTTTTGATAATTTACGTTGGGGGTCGTTGACGGTCAGCGTCAGGTTACCGGACTTCTTTCCGGCCTGCACAATGGCTACAAGCTGTCCGCTGAAGAGTTTCATCGCGGACTGGGTGAATGATTCAAGGCTGGTAGCATCGCCATTGCAGACGGCGCGGAACTTTCCGGCTCCCTTGACGGTAAAGGTCAGCCGGTCAGTAGCATCGGGAATCATCGTGCCGTTCTTGTCAATAAGACTTACGGTGACAAAGGCCAAATCCTGACCATCAGCCTTCAACCCTTCTTGCTGTGTCCAAACATCAAGCTTCAGCTGGGCAGGCTTGCCGGCCGTACGGACACTCTTCTCACCCGCAACATTGCCGTTGTCATCATAGACGACCACCTTCAGTTCGCCAGGCTGATACTTCACATTGTTCCAGCGCAGGCGATAACGGTCGAGACGTTCCTTCGGGTTCTTTTTAATGCGCCCTTGACTCTTTCCATTGACGAACAGCTCTGCCTCCGAGTAGTCCGTATAACAGTAGACGGGGGTCACCTGTCCCTTGCGACTGGACCACGTCCAGTGAGGCAGCAGGTGGATGGTATGCTCATCCTTCTGCCACTTTGAACGATAGAGGTAGTAGCGGTCCTTGGGCAGTCCGGCGAGGTCGCAGATGCCAAAATAGCTGCTGCGCGAGGGCCAGTACTCGTCGTAGGGTGTCGGCTCGCCAAGATAGTCGAAGCCCGTCCACACGAACTCGCCGATAACCCACGGATAGTCATCCTGCCACACCCAGTCGTCGTCGGGCAGGTTCGACCACGAACAGTATTCCACGTCGTAGCTCGAGCACTGGCCATCGGCCGTCTTGATGGCGTTGGGATCGTAGGTAGGTGCCCATGAGGCATATTGTGAATTGTCGGTCACCTTGACGGGAAACTTATACACACCGCGGCTGCTGACGGTCGATGCCGTTTCCGAGCCTAAGAGGAATCCTTGCGGCAGCTGCTCAATGTTCTTCTGATACTTATGTACACGATAGTTGAAGCCCGGCACGTCCATCACCTGCGCCATACCGCTGCTGAGAGCGGCCTCGGCCTTGTCCAGGCCCTGTGTAACGGGACGTGTGGGGTCGAGCGCGTGGATGAGTCCCTGCAGACGAATGGAGGTTTTGCGGCCAGCCTCGCTACCCTGTTCGGGAATTTCGTTACCTATCGACCACATCACGATGCTGGGGTGATTGCGGTTGGCCTTCACCAGATTGGTGATGTCGAGGTCGGCCCAGTCGTTGAAGAAGCGGGCGTAGCCGTTCTTGCACTTGGGATATATCCACATGTCGAAACTCTCAGCCATCACCATCATGCCTAACGAGTCGCAGACGTCCATCTGCATCTGGCTCGGCATGTTGTGCGCCGTACGGATGGCGTCGCAGCCCATGTCCTTCAGGATTTTCACCTGACGGATGAGCGCGGCCTTGTTGACAGCAGCCCCCAAGGGGCCAAGGTCGTGGTGCAGGCAGACGCCTTTCAGCTTGCGCGTCACGCCGTTCAACTGAAACCCTTTTTCCTTCGACACGCGAACGGTGCGTATGCCCACGTTCACCGTCTTTTCGTCATAGTTGCCACCGCCTCTCTGCAGCCTTGCTACCAACTTATATAAATAAGGTGACTCCGGCGACCACAACTTCGGGTTCTTCACCGTCAACTTGGCGTGTACGTTGTTGCCTCCTTCTGCACGTACACGGTCAACGGCGGCCACCTCCTGCCCGTCGGCATCGACGAGCGCAAAGGAGCATGGTCCCCAGACTGCTACATCCTTTATGGTGCCACGGTTCAATTGCGGCGTACGCTCCTCGTAGGGTTGCAGTTGCATATCGACTTCCAGTTCAGCCCTGTCCTTGCCTATATTGATGGTACGCACAAAGAGGCTCCAGTCGTCGATGTGTTTCTCGGGTGTAAGCAACAGCTTCACAGGGCGGTACAGTCCAGCACCGGGATACCAGCGCGAGCTCTCCTCCATGTTCCTCAGGCTCACCTCCAACAGATTGTCGCCCGGCTTCACCAGTTTCGTCACAGCTATGCGGAAAGCGCTATAACCGTAAGCCCAACTGCCAGCCAACTGACCGTTCACCGTCACCACC
>ERZ809477.66-NODE-66-length-10896-cov-6.688590_pt1 | contig 10896 bp, 8 predicted proteins | sample MGYA00521238_ERZ809477 | MGnify/ENA primary metagenome ERZ809477 (study PRJEB31581, sample SAMEA3312793) | metagenome | study: EMG produced TPA metagenomics assembly of the PRJEB8939 data set (Metagenomic analyses of Rumen microbiomes reveals... | reverse complement strand
TGAAACGCTGATTCACGAACCGCTACGCCCGGCCAAAGACGCCGCTATTCACACAGCATTCCGCGGGGATTCTAAGCCTCTCCCCAATAATCGGACTGCAAAGGTACTGCTTTTTCTCCTTATATAAGGCATCTACAGCCCGAAGCTTCAATTATTTATGATTATTTAACTTATTGTCATTCCTGCTAAATTCCTTCTATTGGTATATGTTTGTATCTTTTGTTGATGAAAACCGCTATTTTAGACAATAATTTAAGTAGCGGAAAAAGACTGCGGAAATGTGAAAGTATGATGAAGTGACCAAGCATTTCGTTGTTGATACGAGAAAACCTCAAATAGTCATCTTTATAGAAAGGCTCAACGACCTCATTTACAATCCTCCTGTTCTCAATGATGGTATCTCTCCAACGTTGCTGGCTCACTCCGTCCCCATCACATACAGCAAGAATCTTTGTTATGCACGAAACGGAGGCATGCTCCTTAGCCAGCGGTTCTACCACTGACTTCAAATCGGCTATCAACTTGTACGACTCATCAAATCCGTATTTCTGAAGAATCGCCCTGCGGTAGTACACAGCCTGATGGTTAAGGCCGATGGAAAGGATGTCGTATAGTGTCATCTTTTCCTTCACCATCCTGACCTTCCCACCATAGGTCTCTCCACCAAGAATGATATCACCGTCATAGTCACTAACCCACTTCAAGACATCCTTGTGTGAAAACAGATCGCCGGCATTCATGAAGACGACATAGTCGCCTGTGACATGCTTGATGCCTTTGTTCATCGCATTATAGATACCAGTGTCCTTTTCTGACACGGCCACAGTGATGATGTCGTTGTTAGCGGCAATGATATTACAAGTGTCGTCTTTACTTCCACCATCGATGACAATCACTTCGCGGTTTGGATAGTCCAGCTGGCGTATGCTGCCAAGCGTTCGTTCAAGCCCCTCTGCATTATTGAAAGTTACAACAATAATTGAGTATTTGCGCTTATTGTTTTCTGTCATATCAATTGTTTGTTATGTGTTTGGTTCTTCTCCGTAACCACCACTTATAGGTATGTATCAAATAATAGGCAAGTCGTGGAGGTAAAGAATAGGCCAGACGGTCTGCAAACGGAATACGTTTGTCAAGTTTCCCCTCAAGTTGGTAATAGTATTCATCATACACCCAAAATTGTTTCAAGTCAATAAACTTCTCATAGGTTTTTAGTTGTCGTAATCTGAAAAAAGGCCCCGTTTCTTGCCAAACAGGCAGCAAGGCCGTCTTTAGTAGCTCGTCGTACTTCTGTTCATACTGAAGGTCTATTTGGGGATAAGTAGTAATGCCCTCAGTGTATATATAGTTGCTTTGTCCAATACAGAAAACAGATGTCACTTTAGTCAAATATCGTATATGAAATAAGATGTCTTCACCTATGAAAAAATATCGTGGAATGTCAAGGCAACCATCTGATATTATATCACGACGAAGTAATATCGCCCAGATTGGAGGATAGTTATTATGCTGAGCAAGAAAGTCTTTGATAACCTCTGATGGTTCTATATGACCTCGACGTTGGGAATCAAATAAAACTCCTCGTTGGTTCTGGTAAGGTGCAATCACTTCATCAGCATCATTTGCTATCATGGCCTCGTATGAGTTCCTCAATGCATGGGGAAGTAATTGGTCGTCACTATCGCAAAACATGATAAAACGTCCACGGGCTTCTTCTACACCACGACGACGAGCTGCCGTCACACCACCATTCTCCGTATGAATGACTCGGAGATGGCTATCTTTGCTGGCCATCTCATCACAGATATGCCCTGAAGTATCGGTTGAGCCGTCATCGACGGCAATCACTTCATAATCCTCAAAGTCCTGTGACAAGGCACTTGCCAAACAGGATTTGACGTATTGTTCCTTATTGTATATGGGAATGATGATTGATATTTCCATTCTCCTAAATCTATTGCTTCATTATCATTTTGCTGTTTTCTCCTTCAGTGTCTCTGCCATTCGTGTGCAAAATTACACGTTTTTGTTGGAAGTTCCAAATAATATTTGTATTTTTGCAGCGAATATGGAGAATAGCGTTGCAAAGAAACCTCGTTTGGAGTGGCTGGATGCCCTCAGGGGATTTACGATGATTATGGTCGTTGCCAACCATGTTACAGGATTAGGCTTCGGCGAAGAGTGGAAGCACTCATCAGCCATTCCTTTCTTGATACTATTTCGTATGCCGTTGTTCTTCTTTGTCAGCGGATTCTTGGCCTATAAAGCATCACAGATATGGAACCTCAAGAATTTGGGTTCACTTGTCAGCAAGAAACTACGTATACAGATTATTCCTACTCTTGTGTTCTTTTTCCTGGCAATGGCTATTCTCAACAAAAACTTCTGGAGTGCTGTTGAAACCAACTTCCACTCATCCATGAAAGGTGGTTATTGGTTTACCATCGCTCTGCTATATATGTTCCTTATCTACTACCTATTCTCTTATTTAGAAAGCAAGCTGAAATGGAAATCATGGATTCCCATCACTGTGCTATTCCTCGTATCCATCGTCTTCTATGATACCAACTACCAACCTAAGTATTTCTCTTGGGCTGCAGGTTACAAGGGTGCAAAGACAGACTTGTATTATTTCCTTCAGGACAGCAGTCTCGTACAAGTGCTCCTATACTTCCCCTTTTTCCTCTACGGAAATATTGTACACCGTTACTGGGACAAAGCCCAGCGGGTAATGGACAGCAAGTGGTTCTTTCCGATAGTCATCGTGATCGTCATTCTGGCTACCCTCGATGCATTGAAATGGCGCACACTTCGCATGGCCTGGGCCATCATTCCGCTGACGGTGTCAAGATTCGGCCTGCTTACTATCGTCTTCATGTATTTCCGCCATTATAAGGAGTACTTCACCAAGTTATCCCCTATCGGAGCCTCTTTGCAGTACATAGGACGGCGTACACTTGATATCTATTTGATTCATTTCCTCTTCATGCCAGAGTTGCCAACTGTGGGAGCTTTTTTCAAGAGTTATCCCCACAACTTTGTCATCGACGTCGTACTGTCAGTCCTCTTGGGCTTGGTCATTATTGGTTTCAGCATCATCACCTCCAATATCCTCCGCATCAGTCCCTTCTTCAAGAAGTGGCTGTTTGGACGGACGTAATCAATGGCTGAGACCAGTGACTATTTCTTCTTTCGAATAAAAGCGATGCATTCATCCATCACCTTCGCATGAAGGATCTTCATGATGCCGGCATAGAGCAGGGTAGCCATCAGGATACGCAGGACAAGACGCAACCACAGGATATCTGTCCACAAAGTGCAGAAGTGAACAACAGCCATACAACCCAAAGCAATCAGCGCAAAAGGCGCGGTGTCTTTCAAAGCCGTAAGGGTGCTTATCGGGCAAAGGCGACGCAATGCGTAATGCCAACAAATGGTGAAACAGACATTAAGGGTAGAGAAAGCTGCAACCATGATGGTAATGCCCTGCGAAGCCAAACTGAGCGTAAGCCCTATCTGCAATACTATCTGAATCGTTACTAAACGCAAATAAAAGTCTGAACGGCCACGACTGATAATGAAATTATGGTAAAGTGACTGTATTGGCAGGAATGCGCCACCAATACATAGAATCTGAAGTAGTGGTACACAAGGTTCCCATTTAGGACCAACCGTCAGCAGTATGAATTCATGGGCCACCAGTGCCAATCCTAACATTAAAGGAAATGAAAGGAACGAAGCAAAACGTAGCATCTTTCGGAATATCCTTTCTTGGCGTCCCATGTCATCGCCTGCATTTGCAAACACCGGCTGTGCCACACTGTTCATCGTTCCTGAGATGAAAGAATTAGCCATCGTATTCCATTTATTGGCTTGGCTAAACTGTCCTACTATCGATATTGGTAATAATTTACCAAAAATGAAAGTCAACACATTCTGGCTTGTCACAGTGAGCATATTAGTCAGCAACAGCTTCGATGAGAAGCGGAACATGCTGCGGATAGGACTAAAGTCGACAGGAAACGTAGGTATCCAACGGGTAAAATAATACCTCATGATAATCCCAACAGAAACAAACAACACCTGTTGCCAAGCCAAACTCCAATAGGCCCAACCATTACACGCCATCCACATACCACAGCAACCAGAGACCATCAAAGAGGTAATACTTGCAATCGTCTGTTCGCGCGTCCGTAATTCTATCCATAATTTGGCATTGGGCACAATCCCCATAGCCGAGATGGGTATGGTGAGGAATACCAGTCGCGAAACACCAGTCAGCAGGGGCTGCTTGAAGAACAGCGCTATGAGTGGGGCGCAGAAAAAGAGAATGACATACATCATGCACCCTGCTAAGATGTTAAACCAGGCTACGGCATTATAGTCGCGATGAGTAGGGGTCTTAAGGTTGGCTAAGGCTTGCGAGAATCCTGCAGCCTGAATACAGCCAGCCAAAGCGGTGAAGATAGTAAGCAAGGCCACCAGACCGTAGTCCTCGGTTGACAGTTTTCGTGCCAACACAATACCGAACACAAGATTCAGCACCTGTGTAGCCCCGTTGTTGACGGCCCCCCAGGCAATGCCTTTTGCAGTTTTCTCCTTTAAGTTCTCTGCCATATTCGCGTGCAAAATTACACCTTTTTGGAAGAAGTTCCAAATTTATTCACTAATTTTGACGTTGTCAAATGCGGACGTTCTCGAAAAAGCATAAATTATTATTCCAAAGTTTGGCGTTTTAAGATTAATGTTGTACTTTTGCACGCGATGATGAGAAAGATTGAAGACATACAAGAATTACGTCAGATTCAGATAGGAATACTGGATGATGTTCATCGTTTCTGCGAAGAACACGGTCTCCGCTATTTTCTCAGTAGTGGCACACTGATTGGCGCAGTTCGCCATAAAGGCTATATTCCTTGGGATGACGACATTGACATCTATATGCCTCGTAAGGACTATGAACAATTTTTGAAAACCTATCAAGACGTGAATGGTGTGTATCGAGCCATCAACCCCCAAACGGAATCACATTATTATTATACTTTCGCGAAGGTGGTTGATTCGCGTACGCGGATGGTTGAGAAAGAGACCGAGGGCTACGAGATAGGCGTCTATATGGATATCTTTCCTGTGGACTATGTTGTGGACAATGTACAAGAGCGTAAGCGTGTCTTTCGTCAGAAAAAATTACTTTACAAGATTCGACGCTGTAAAATATCGAACAGTAATCCCTTGCAGTCTCTCTTAGCCTATATCGTTTACAAATGTTGGCCTATGAGTGTCAAGCAGATAGAGCGCAAGATTCGTCAACTGATTGTGTTGACAGAACCAACAAACGTTGTGTGCAATATGACGGAGGCAGGTCCGACAATCAAGGGCTGTTTCTCCGCTGAGGATATTGTATCGTCAGTAGACATTGAGTTTGAGGGGAAAAAATATAAGACGATGGTTGGCTATAAGGATTACTTAGAGCGCACTTATGGCGACTATATGACCTTACCGCCTGTAGAACAGCGGGTGACACATCAGTTTGAGGCTTATTGGCTTTAAGCATTCATCACCTTCATCCCCCAGTTGAAAATCATGTCAATAGTGGGTGAAGGAATACCTTTCTCATGGGTTAAACGATGGACGATGGCTAAACCAAAAGGAAAGTCTTCAGTGAAATAACGGCTTTGAAAGTCAGGAACAAAACCTCTCTCTACTGCTTTCATGGGCGACTGGATACCTTTGAAAGCTTCGATACTGCGGAGTTTTTGTGCTAATGATTCAGCATCTGTACTCTCGTAATAGTTGAGGACGGTGGCGATACTCCCCTTGCGGATAGGCAGTGTTTCGAGTAAAGACTGCAGTTCGTTGTCCATGTTAATATATAACTGAGCCGCCTCTTTCGTCCATTCTTCATAGAATAGCGGTATGCCGTCGTAGACGATGCCTTCCTTCCAGTCTTTCCAAAGTGAGTATAGACGTGAGGGGTGCAACAAGGGATTGCTATTCGACAGACTAACTTCGTAATAACTATTTAATAGTTGGATAGGTGTCTGTAGCATATCAGCCAAGATATCACGCAGTAGCTCTGGGTGATCAGTATGTTCAACTGCCATGTTAAGGCAGTCCTTATAGCCCATCAGACGGGCACGATGACCATATTCAATAACGCGTGAGATGAACGGCACACGCTGAAAACCGAATAGAGTTTGCTCTTGGGAAAGAGTATCAAAGGCTTGAAAGAAAAAACCCGTACTACTGACCACACTGCCCACGGCGGCATCTGGACGCAGAAAATCCTTGATCTGCAAAAGAGTGTTGCGAATGGCGTAGCCGGGCAGACACAACAATATTATTTGTGCATCGGAAATAGCCTGACGAGCATCAGCAAACACGCCATTTAGTCTACCTATGTATGTCATCTTCTCTGGTGCTTCAATAGTCAACTCCCGACTCCAGTATTCAGGTTGGCGCGTCAACAGACACACCTCATGTTTGCCTTGTGCTGCCACAAAGCCTGCCACCACATGCCCTAAATTGCCACCTCCGCAAATGCAAATCTTCATTTCGATAGTTCTTTAAACCCCGCTATCAGGCGTGAATTGTCCTTATGGTCACGAACAGCAATACGCATGTACTGCTTTTCAGGGTCGAGACCAGATTTCTGACTACAATCCCTTGTTAGGATATTATGTTGTTTCAACATATAGATGACAATTTCACTGGCAGTGTATGGTGGTAATACCTCGCAAAGGAAATAGTTGGCTTGCGAAGGCATTACACGGAAGAAAGGTATCTGCTTAAGTCTCTCATAGAAGTCAGCACGCTCGACCACAAATTTCGCGCAGGCTCGTTGGTACTCCTTCTCATGCTTATTATAAATCTGCATGAAGAACTCTGCAAACGAATTAAGATTCCAGATGCTTACCTCCTTTTTAATGCGTGCGATGAGGTCCTTGTCAGCAGAGCAGAGGATACCCAAGCGGAGACCTGGCACACCATAGCTTTTTGAGATGCTCTTCATGATGGCCATGTGAGGATATGCCTCTAATATCTCGTCAGACAGCAATGAGTTTGTGGCATAATCCTCGCTAAAATCAACGAAAGATTCGTCAACAATCAGACGGATGCCTTTGTTCTCGCACCACTGCGCCAATCGCAGAATGTCGTTTTTGGGAATGAAGTTGCCAGAGGGATTATCTGGGTTGATAACCATCAGTTGTTGGATGTCCTTGTCACCAAAGAACGCTATAAGGTCATCTGTACTATAACGGTAGTCCTCATTCTGAGGAACAAAGGTAATTTGTGATTCCTTGTTGTAACGATTGGGATATTCTTCGAAGGTTGGACGAATGAAGCCCGTCTTACCTTGTGAATCCTCCATCAGAATTTTGATAAGTTCTGCAGCGCCGTTGCCAGGTACGATATAAGACTCGCTCACCCCAAAACATTTGCTGGCAATAAGTGAGTTCACCTTCATGCCTGAGGGATATTCTGTTAGAAGTGTATCGAAATTGGCACGGAGTTCATCCTTCATCCTGCGACTGGGGAAATAGGGATTCACCAAATAACAGTAATCCAGCATCTGCGGGAAGCGCCAGAAACCACCAAAGCGTCCATAATACTTACGCAACACATCCTTTTCGTCGGCAAACAAAGCTTCGGCGATATCCAAATCCTGCTTGTCATCTATCTCATACCATTTCTCTTGTCCTATGGGCATTGCCTTCATTTCGTGGTTGTTCAATAACGAGATGATTCGCAGCACATTCTCATAATACTCATTGTTTCCTACCGCCTTGGTATAAGCATCGAGGAATGGTACATACTTGCTTTGTGAAAAGTTGCGACTTAACTTGTAGACGTTGACAGTCTTATAATAAGACTCTACATCGTTATAATCAAAAGCGTCTTTCGAGATAAAGTTCACAATATTTTGTTCATCGTCTATGCGTACCATCGTGCCGTCCATCCAGGTCTCATATTTGGCAACAAGAGCAAGATTCGGATAGGGATTATCCACAATCATTGGTATCATACGATCACTGAAGATAAGGTCGCTCTCAATGAGCAGTGTGTCATCTTCTTGTAACTTATCCTTGACTATGGACAGAGAATAGATGTTGTTGGTTTTGTCAAAGACGGGATTCTCGGCAAAGTCAATGTTTATTTGCCCATCATATCGGTTACCAATATAATCTCGCAATTCTTTACCTTTATAGCCTACCACTATGATGACGCGTTGCAAGTGTAGCTTGGCCAATTGTCCCAAAAGTCGGTCAATAAGCCTTACTCCATTTACGGGAACCATACATTTGGTGTTATTCCGCGTATATTCACCAAGTCTGCGGCCCATTCCTGCCGCCAAAATGATAGCTTGCATGTTATTTGTTTTGATTATTATTTACAGACCTACGTTTTTCCCCCTTTTCCATTACAGATTATTGTTGAAGGTATTTTTTTGTGTGCAAAGATAGTCATTTTTATTATATTGACAAAGGAATAATCGAGGAAATGTATACGATGATTTATATTGATATAGGTGGTTCTTCTGAATTTTAGTTGAACATTTGTAAATAATTCAGATGGGAATCAGTAATAAACATTGACTTCCGGAAAAGTCAATAATCGAGCCAGAATCCCTTCTAGCTCGAGCCGACTCCCTATTAGCTCTAACCATATTGAAGTTGAAAAAACACTCAAAGGTCTGATATGTCCTCTACGGAAAGACCTGTCATCTGGGCAATATCGACATCGGTAAAGCCTTTACGCTTCATCTTCTGAGCAACTTCTATCATCCCTTCTGCTCGGCCTTCTGCTCGGCCTTCTGCTCGGCCTTCTGCACGGCCTTCTGCACGGCCTTCTGCTCGGCCCTCCGCACGACCTTCATTTCGCCCCTCATCACGGGCGGTAGTCATGGTGTTGCGAAGAATAGCGCGATCCATAAGATAACGGTCGTATGCAACCTGGTCGTCACGACTCATTTTCATGATACGCAACTTCTCACGTGCCTGCTGTAGACCAGGAGCATTGGCATCAGCAGGTATGTCGCTTGTTGAAAGAAAATAGAGCCACTGGTCGAGTGGTATGCGCGACCACCGGTCGAAATCGTTCACCTTAAGGATGATGTACTCGGGGAACAAACTGCTGACCTCTGTGGTATTGAACTTCTGACGCATATAAGGAGATAACTTCAACACATCGTTGTTGTGAATACCACGGAACTCGGTTTTGCCTACATAGACAACGTCCTCACCTTGTCCGAGGTCAAAATAGACGATGTTTATGGAGTACACCTTCTTGACATGCTCGTAGTTCTCACCGCTATTAACATATTCCGTCACAAGTTTGGAAGCACCAAACAGCATACGCTGGAAATATGCGAACTCTGGCTCGCCCTGTACCTCGATTAGCAACAGTTCGCCGTCAGTGTCCTCTGCCAGTAAATCAACACGATTGTACTTGGCCTCGTCACGGTCCTTGTTTCCCTCGCTTTCCAGAAGTTTCTTTATTGTTATCTCCCGGCCAAGTATGGTAGTAAGAAAACCTTCTAACACGTCAAAATTGGCCTTGTCACGAAGCAGACGCTTCAAGGCCCAGTCAAAACTAATATATGTACGCTCTCTCATGACCATAGCATTTTTTTAATTACTTATGACCTCCAACGCTTTCTGCACAACGGGGTTCTCCTCGTTGAAGACGGAGAAGTACTCGCTCATGTCCCAGAGGTCGCGGGCGATGAGGGCTTTCAGTTGCAGACGCAGATAGGGTAGGGTGCGCTGTAGCTCGGCATCATCCTTGGGTTCCACTTTCTGCTTCTTGCCCTCGGCCAGGATATCGTCGACCAGTGACTGGGGAACCTCGAAGTCTTGTTTGAACTTGCTGAAGTCAGGGTATTTCTTCTTCAACTCTTTGCGGTGGTTGTCGACATAGCGTAGGTTCTGCTGGATAATGACACTCTTGGCCGCCAGCTGGCGGTGGAAGGGGGTGTAGCGGGTGGTGTCTAAGGGTACGAAGTGGTCGGGCATGATGCCACCACCACCATAGACGGTACGCTGGCGATGCAGCGTCTGGAACTTCAGCGAGTCGGCAAAGTGGATGCTGTCCTGATTGGTCAACTCTCCCTTCTTCAAGCGGTTGTAGACGTCCATGGCGTAGTCCTTCTGATTACCTTTTTCATAGGGCTTCTGGATGCAGCGCCCTGATGGGGTATAGTAATGAGCGATGGTGAGGCGAATCATCGAACCGTCGGGCAGGTCGATGGGGCGTTGGACAAGTCCCTTGCCAAAAGAACGACGGCCAACGACGTAGCCACGGTCCTGATCCTGAACAGCACCTGTCACAATCTCAGCTGCCGATGCAGTGTATTCATCAATGAGCACCACAATCTTTCCCTTCATGAACTTTCCTTCGCCATGAGCCCGATATTCCTGGCGAGGTACTCGGCGTCCCTCGGTATAGACAATCATTTCGTCCTTGGCCAGCAGCTCATCGGCAATGTTGACAGCCGCCTGCAGGTAGCCGCCGCCATTCTCTTGCAGGTCGAGCACAAGGCTCTCCATGCCTTCAACTTTCAGCTTTTGCAAGGCTTCACAGAACTCTTGATGGGTAGTAGCTCCGAAATTACCTATCCGTATGTAGCCAACGGCGGGGCGTATCATGTAGGCAGCATCAATGGACTTGACGGGAATCTTGTCTCGGACAACGGTAAATGTGAGTTGGTCTTTGATGCCTGTACGGACGATTCCCAGTTTGACTTTTGTCCCCTTGGGGCCACGTAGTCGGCGCATGATTTCCTCCTTCGACATCTTAACACCGGCAATAGCGCTGTCGTTGACAGAGATGATGCGGTCGCCAAGATCGAGATCGGAAGAGCGGTTCAGCAGGAATGTCGAGACCGATCTCGTA
>ERZ809477.65-NODE-65-length-10956-cov-8.145308_pt1 | contig 10956 bp, 19 predicted proteins | sample MGYA00521238_ERZ809477 | MGnify/ENA primary metagenome ERZ809477 (study PRJEB31581, sample SAMEA3312793) | metagenome | study: EMG produced TPA metagenomics assembly of the PRJEB8939 data set (Metagenomic analyses of Rumen microbiomes reveals... | reverse complement strand
GGTCATCGTCTTCAACGGCGAGATCCAGCACGTCGGGAACTACTCAGGCGACTGTCTGGTGTTCCCCGATGGTGAAGCTATCAGGAATATGGTGAAGGCTTACGGCGAAGCGGCTCCGAAGGTTTGGACGCTCGACGTGGGTATGACCACCGACGGCAAAACGGTTGTACTGGAGTGCCATCGGTTTTTCTCCTGCGGCCTGTACGGATATGCGGATTACAGACGTATTCCGAAGATGTACTCCCAATGTTGGCGTGAAATGCTTACCATACGCTGAAATTCTGGCACAAATGTCAGTTTTCAGCATTACTTTAATGTTGTGAGTTAGATTTTGGACTCACTGCGTCCAAAAATAGGCTCGGAATAAAGGTTCTTCCGACGCTGTATGTTCCTTTCAGATTAAGGTCATTAACAGCTGCTTCTTACCTCTTTTCTCGTACGTTGCGCTGTATGATCCTTTATCAAGGCTTGGCGAGTGGCCTGGCCCTCACCATGAGGCGGTACAGCCCGCCCGATATTAGTTTTATTACTATACGGGAGTTTCCCGATTTGTCCTTTCTTTGTATTGGCGCATTTGCACCAGTTGTATTGTTAAGCCTTTTCGCTCTTCAGCTGTGTGATGCTTTCTTTTAAAGTGGACTTACACCAAGGATATAGGTATGAACCATCACCTAACCGCTGTGTGACGCTTTAAGCATCTTAGCGAGTGATCCGCTCGGCTCTGCCGCTTGCCACCGCAGGGACGCAAGAAATCCTCACTATAAGGCGGTACATCCCGCCCTTAGATATTTTATATCTTTAATCGGCTGGTTCTTGAAGGTTCTTGTGATTCCTTCTCCAACCTATCGTAGTTCTCTTGTAGAAGCTTTGCTTCCTGTAGGCGGTTGGATGCCAGACTATCAGCAATCTCATGTACCTTGTTATGGATGCCTTTGTTGGCCATGAACGCCTGTTCCTTGGTGATAAAGCCATTCAACAGTGCGGCGGTTTCATTCTTTGAAAGAACGCCAAACACCTCCTGTCCGTTCACCCAGCCCTTCATTCCTCTTTTTTCTTTGTCCTTGACGTAGAAATAGAAGATATGCCGGATATCTATGCCGTCAGGGATCCTGACTCGTTCCGGATCGCGTTTTATATCGTCGGCCAGCTTCATGGCACTCATAAGCCTGTCTTGGCTTTCAGGATTCGCAAGGATCCTTCCCCATCCTCTGATGTTGCTATCGTCTTGTGCCATGAGGTCAGTTCTTCCGTAGTGTCTTGGTGTACTGCATCCAGTTATCTATCTCCAGCTGGTCGCGGATGATAGTCAGGCAGTCATTATGACCGAAGGAGTAACCTGCGACAAAGATGTCGTGAAGAAGTTCAAACACCTGCGTACCCTCGAAGTTCATTCCAGCCTTTTTCATCTGTTCGTTGAACTCCTTCCAGGCATTATCTATGAGTTTCCCGGCTGTTTCTGCGTCGGGCAAGAAAATTTTCTTTTCTGGCATAACGTATATTTAATTGGTTTAATTTGAGGTGAATACAACAGCCGTCTTTATTCACATCATGTATTTTCAACTTCTTGCGATTGAGCTGTATATGCCTTTATAAAAAGGTTATTGACAGCTCCTTCATTTTCTTTCTGTGCTGTATGTTCCTTCCAGGTAAAGGTCATTAACAGCTTTCATCAACGTACTTCACAAGTGCTCTTGGCTGTATGATCCTTTCAGATTAAGGTCATTAACAGCGCACTTTTGAAATAAAGCCGACCTTTGTGTGCTGTATGACCCTTTCAAATTAAGGTGATTAACAGCCCAGAAGAAGATGGCTTCTACAGTCGTGAGCTGTATGACCCTTTTTTCAAGGCTTATGAAGTGGCTACGCCCTCCACATGAGGCGGTACAGCCCGCCCGAATGTTGTTCTATATATGTTCGGGATGATTCCCGATTTGTATTCCTATAAATAAAGCATGGCCTCCTGCGGCTGCATGATACTTTCAGTATCTTGGCGAGTGGCATGACCCTCACCATGAGGTCGTACAGCCGACCCGATATTTTTATCATTATGGTTTCTGTTTGCAAAGGTACGGAAAATATCTGAATTATCCCGTTTCCTTTTGCATTTTTTCACGAAAAAACCGCTATTTCTTGGGTCTTCTCTCCAGTCCGAACTCCACATGACCATCTACGGCCTTCTCTTCCATGAAGGTAGCCTCCTTGTCGTATCTCAGCCGGAAGTCATGGTTGTTTGCTTCCGCAAGGTTCTCCTTCTGCATTTCGACCTGGCTCCGCTTCAGCAGATCGTTGGAAACGAAGGTCGTATGAAGGTAGTACCTGCGGTTGAAGCACACGCCCAGGCTGATACCCTCCTTGTGATACGACGCGAAGTTATCGTAGCCCGGCTGCCGTTGCAGGCTCTCGTCCTTCACCACGTCATAGAGGCCGTCCTCGCCTTTTTTGATGGCCGTTCCTTCGTTGATGACGTTCATTGAATGATGGTGGAGCCGGAACAGTTCTCTGACCAGCTGGAGAAAGTCGGGCTGTACGATGCCGCGAGGCTCTATGAGCCGTTCACGCAGGCGGCTGAAATAGTGCGACGGGTACTCGTTGCACCAGACACCGAGGCCGATCTGCGGATGGCATACCCAGATGCCCTTGCCATTGTTGATCGGATTCTTGGAGTGTGTCACATGGAAGGTCTGGAAGGCCAGATAGGTATATTGTCCTTTCATCACGTTACCCCGTGTGTCTGCCACCACTACCACCGTCCATTTCCCCATGCCGGTGATTTCCTTCTCTGGCAGGAAGAGATAGGCAGGATAGCGTGTCGCCCGTTTCAGGGCGTTGAAGTCCTTCTGAGCCGCCCGTGCCGCGAGCGTCTTCACGTAGGGCTGAAGCTTCTCCATCTGCCGTATCTTCTCTTCGGGTGTCATTGACTGTAATATCATATTTGAATGTTTTAAGATGATTATATTATCATATATATGAAAATATGAAAGTAGAAATATCCGTTAAGTACGTCGTACTGGACAAAAAACCTGATATTTGGCCAATATCGAGGTTTCCTTAGATATTTCAGGGAGGCATGAAACCGATGGCCTCCGTCCTCACCAGCAGGGCTGACGGCTTGCCGCAGGGGTAGTTGGTGTAGATGTCTATGAGCCAGCCCACCTCCTGGTTGGCGGCTTCCACGGCGGCCTTGACCGTCTTGAACTCCTTCAACTTTCCCGTCCAGTTGTCGGTGTACCAGAACTTTTTCTTGAAGGACTTGTCTATGCACCTGTCCGTCCCGAACTTCTCCTTGTACCGCTTGATGTCAGCAGCTGTTATTTTCTCGTTCTTGCAGTTCTGGAGTCGCCCGCCGTCGAAAAAATACTTATAGGTGAGGTTGTGGCAGTCCACCTCGAAGAGGAACTTCCCGCCCATTTCGTCGGGAATGAACTCCACCGGCTTGGTGATCTGCGCGTTATACCGCTTGGCGATGGCGACGGCATGGCGTACCATCTGCTTGGGCGTAGGCCGTTCGCGGAAGGAAAGACGGATCACTTTGTGGGATTCCCAGTCTGCCGAAAGCACCGTCATATATCCGAACTCTTCTCGTCTCTCGTACATGGCACTTGGGATTTATTCAGGTTTCTGCTGTTGCTGCAACCTCTCTTCGTGGGCCTCTCGCAGGATGTCGTTGAAGGCCGCCTGCAGCCGGTCGCGTGTCAGCGAGCGAAGCTTCATTTCCTTGGCGGCGGCGGTCATCACTTCCACGATCCCATTGCACATTTCCTTATCATTCTCCAAGCTCAGGTGCTGGAGGTCGGCATCCTCGTATTTCTCCACGAAGCTTCTGGCGTGGTTGCCGATGAAATGGCTGATGACCATTTCCTGCGACGGGGTGATATCCTCCGTTATGAGATGCTTCAGGATCTTCACGTAGGTTATGAAGCAGAGCGAGTGAAGGATCAGCCGCTTCTCCAGCCCCAGTTTCTTTATTGCCTCGAACTTCTTCATATTGTCCTTGATCAGCTGCTCACGGTCAACATCGTACTGGTTGATGGCCGTGTGCATGGCCACCTCGCTCATGAACGTGCCGTCACGCCCCAGCTCGTACATGGCATCCAGCGGCTCCACCTTGCGGCGCTGCTTGCCGTTGAGCTGTGTGTCCTTCAGGAAGGTGCGTATCTCGAAGACCCTTGGGTTCTCGCTGAGCTGTACGCCGAAGCCGTACCCTCCCCTGAACTTTGCGATCACCTCGCCGTCCTCGTCGGCCTGTATCGCGTGTTCGCACTTGGTGGATATGAACTCCTTGATCAGCTCCTTCGAGCGGTAGGCTTTGCCCGTCCGCTCGGACATCTGGTAGAAGAAATGGGCGGTGAAGATGATTACACCCGTCGGCTTGGCCTCGTGCTTACGACGCTCCTTGCCTTTCTTCTTATACTCCACCTGGTCGAAGGTGGGGAAGAAAGCCCCGCAGGAGGCCATTGTCTCGTAGTAGATGAAGGAGTACTGAAACGCCTGTGCATAGATGGCCTTGGGGAAGTACTGCGCCTGCGTATAGACCATCCATCGGTTCCCGGCTCTGGAGATATGGCTGTGAATGTCGGTGTACTGGTCTTTCTTCTCCTCCAGAGCCTTGTCGAGCATCTGGTCTTCGTATTTGTAGTATTTCTGTCTGCCGCCGAAGTGCTTGCGGAAGAAATAATATTCTGAAGGCATTTCCTCGCGCATGGTGGCGATGATGTCCTCCGGCTTGGTAGAGTGGTTCACTCTGATGGGTTGGAACTTTGCCATAACTGTAGGTAGTTTAGTTATCACTTAACTCTGATTCATCGTTATCCGATTCGGATTCCTCCTCCTCTTCTGGCAGGCCGTTGACCTCGCGGATCATCTCGTCTGCGATGGCGGCTGCCAGGGTCACGAAATCCTTGGCCGTTTCCTTGACGGCGACACCATCACCCTTGATGGTGGTCATCACGCGGGTCAGGGATTCGTTCTTCAGGACATTAGACAGCGCGAACTTGATGTATTTCTCGCGTGTCTCGGGATTGAAGGCACGGCTACGGTCGAGGGCCAGCCTTGCAGGGGAATGGTACGGCTTCCCGTCGCGCTCGATGATCTCCCAGTTGTAGGAATTGGGGCCGTTCCATGATTTCCTCTGCTGTATTCTGCCGTTCCATGTCTCATATTTGAAGATGGCGCAGAAACCGGGCTTGCCGCAGAAATCCGGCTTACCGCCAATGACCTCTACGATGTCGCCGACTTTCCAGCCGCCTGTGCGGTTGTTGTTGACGGAGGTGATTCTGATCTTGTCACCTTTTCGGGGTACGGGGTTTGTGAGTTCGTAATCCATAATGCTTATTCTTAAATGGTTCTTAAACTGTTCTTAATCTTTTGATGTGATTACAAGGTTCTCTCCGCTGTCGTCATACAGGGCGAAAGCCTGTTTGAAGAGCTTTGCACAGCGGCGCGGGATGTTCGCCCAGGTGTGGTGCGACTCGTTCCACTGGATGCACAGTCCCCGGTCACAGTGGTGGCCGACCTTCGGCACGTCGGTGTTGCCTGTCAGCATGAACGGGCAGCTTCCGCAGCAGTGCGGCACCTCGTAGAACTTATGTCCGTTGATGATTACCATAATAATGAGTGTTTTATGCTGCCAGACTGGTCGTATAGAGGATGCCCTTCGTCTGAGGGTTACGGAGCTGGAACTGCCATTCGGCTCCGGCGTACTCGTCGGCTACCTCCTGGAGTTTGCGGCGGTTCTCCTCGTTGTCTGCTATCATCGAGCAGAATATGAGGTTGGCCACAAAGAAGCCGTCGAGGTCAAACGCCTTGAACTGGCGCATCCACTTGTTCTTTGCGTACACGTAACAGAGACCGGCGAGGCCGGTGTGCTGGGTCTGGGAGTTGATGTTTACCTTTGTCATATTCGTTTACAGATTATCAGTTGCTTTTATAAGTTCCTTGCGTACCTCTGCCAGCAGGCGGCGGGCATCGGGGTAGCAGCTGTGTTTCTTCGGGCTGGCCTTCTCCAGAAACATATCCAGAGCCTGTTCCAGCGCATTGAGATCCGTCCAAGATGTGACTGTCATAGCTGTGAGGGTTTTATTTCCAATGAACGAGGTTATTCTGGAAGACCCGTTCCAGCTCGCGCACGGTCTCTTTGCCGCAGTTGCGCGACTTCACGAATTTCATCTTAGGGTACGCCTCGATAAATTCGAGGACGGTCATGTCTGATGTCGCCAGCAGTCCCACGACGTTCTTCAGGCGGGTGGAAACGTTCTGCCCACTGATGAACTGCCACATACGCTGTGCCAGTATGCCGTTCTTCTCCTTATCCATTGCCATCACCAGATAGCCCCTGACGTTAGGCAGCAGCTCCTCGATGGTGTTCACGGCCTCAGTGAAGCGTTCCATATCTTTCACTATATTCTTCATAGGCTGTTATCTTTTAAAGTTTCAATACTGTCTCTTGTGCAATCTCGCGGAAGCGGGCGAAGAGCTGGCGCTTCAAGTCTTTGAGGGCCTTACGTGCCTCGCGCTGCTCTTCCGCTGTGGTGTCCTTGTCGCTGATGATATGACGCTGCTGGCGCATGACCTTGCGGATCTCGCCGACTTTAGCGTCCTTCTTCTGGTTCTCGCGGATGAAGCCAAGGATCTCCTTGCCCAGCCGCTTGGCCTCCCTGTTCACGTCCACCGTCTCAGGGTCGGTGATCTGGTAGTAGGCGCGGCCTGTGTCGCCACGGTGTGCTATCCACTTCTGGCACTGTTTGTATGTGCCTTTGTACCGCTCTTCCATGATGCCGTCGCAGAGACGGATCACCTTATACAGTTTTACTTCCATATTATCGTATTTTTATATATCCAATATTAAATAATCTTCTTCTCTCTAATGAGCCTGACGTACTGCTCGATGCTTTCGGCCTTGTCGAAGCACTCCTGATCAAAGATGTACTCCACCTTTTCGATGTTCTTCCAAGGGTAGCTCTCGCGTTTGATGGCCAGCTTGTGGTTCATATCCACCACCGTACAGTCCTTGCGGGGCTTGCCCAGATCGTCCGTCAGGTGGGAAAAGGCGAAGTACTGCAGCCCGTCCTCTCCCAATGCCGGGAGCAGGTTGTTCTCATAGAGGACGGTCATCTGCCGTCCTGTATGTACGTCTGTGAGTTTCAGTTTCATTGTCCTACGCTGCTAAGGTCGAGATCTATTTCCTTCCATCCGTATTCGTCGCAGTAGTAGGTCTTGCCGTCCATCACCACCACGTCGGAGGTGCTGACGCTGTGACCGTTGAACCCTTCGGGCTTCATGCCCTGGAAGCGCATGAAAATGTCTTCCAGCATTTCGTCGGTGTCCTCGCCTGCCGTCGTTCCCTCATAGACGAAGCCGTAGAGGTCTGGCGTGAGCTTCTTCATGAGCTTATGCTTCTTCAGGAACTCCAAGGACGAAAACTTGATGTCATGCGAGCCTTTTGCGTCGCGCTTGATCTGGTACAGTCTGAACTTTTTCATATCACTGTCGTTTTTTGAAATGTTATTACTATTTATTGTCTTCTCTATTGTGATTGTAGCGGCCAGTCTTGTCGATCTCGGCGATGCCGTAGAATTTCACGGCTACCACCTTGTCATCCAGTTTCTTGTTCAGGTCATCGATGATGATGCGTTTCTTCTCGGTGAGCGTGGTGTCCCATTCGGGGCGTTCTTCCGGGATGACCATGAGCCGTTTGCCGTTCTGGAGTGTGGCCAGATAGACCTCTTTCTTTGTCTGTTTCATAGCTGCTATTTGTTTAATGATTCAAGAAATTCAGGGTAGTAGTTCTTTAGAGTGTCCTCGATGTAGGGGAGCCACTTTCCGGGGATGATGTCGCGGTTCTCGTGTGCGAAGATCGCCCAGTCGCAGTCTTCCTCGAAGTGCCACCAGCCTTTTTCGGGATATTTGATGATATCCTTCGCCTTCTGGCTGATGTAGCGGTCGGCCACTGAGACGTGTACCATGATGCCGCCGTGGGAGGCCGTATCTACGCTATACACGCCGTTGGCGAGTTTATTCTGGTGCTGGATCGGTCCCCAGATGGAGGTGTGGGGAGCAGAGATCCTGATGTCATTCGTCGTTGCCATTTTCTTGAATGATTTTATGATTTTACTTAATTGTTCTTTCTGAGCCATTCCTTGAAGTTCTGTGAGTATGGGAGTGCGAAACGCATATCGCGGATGAAGGCGTTTGAGATTTCGGTGGGGACTTTCGTCCAGTTCCAGTTGTCGGCGATCCACTGGTTATATGTCCTGGCTATCTGTTCGTCCTCGATGGTGGCCTCGGATGACATAGCCCATATCTTTTCCTTGATCTTCAGTAACAGCTCTTCCTCGTTCCGGCCACATACCATGCAACGGGTCTTGCCTATCTGGGCTGCCGCGTTGTTCAGGTACTGGTTAGAGTAGATGTTTGCTGCGAAGGTGATCCATACTGATACTGCCATAGTTGTACGGTGTTAAAGGGTTACTGATTAGCTTCTTCTACGCCGGTCACCTCGCATGATGCCATGCTCTCGGCCTCGCGGCAATAATACTGGTAGTCGTCGCCGACATAGTTACGGGCGATGTTCTTTGCCTCTTCCTCGTTTGCGGCTTCCACCTCTACGGTTGCCGAAACGGTGATATCCACTGATACGTTGAATTTCTTTGTCATAATCTTGCTTGTTTTATATTGTTATTACTGTTATGCTGCCATCCGTATGAAGGTGTGCTTTGCGCTGAACCGCCCGGTGTCGTTAGATTCCGTCACCTCTGCCTCCTTGAAGAAAAAGCCGTTCTGGAACATCAGCCTTTGCAGGGTCTCGTGTCCGGTCTTGCTCTCGCTCCAGAAAAGCCAGATCGTCACCTCGGAGCCTGACACCTCCACGTCGGTGTTTCCTAAGAGGTGGCCATCCCGCAGGATGGTGTTCACCTCTTGTTGGATCGTTGTTGTTTGACTCTGGCTCATGCTACCTTGTGCTTACGGTGAAACATGGGAAGGTAGATCTCCTTGACGAAGGTATTGATCCCGAAGAAGATTGTTGCGATGCTGGCTCCTACCAATACCAGCTCAAAGTCTGTCAGATGCTCCATAATCGAAGTTTTTTTAGTGGGAGTTGGTTAAGTTCCCGTTACCTTTTATCATTGTCGGTCACATTTCTACGCTGCGCTTGTCTGAGTTTATCGGGTTTCCTGTTCTGGAAGCTTTTACTTTTGATTCAAGTCTCATTGTGTCCATGTGATCTTTTTTTTATGTCATCGGTACGACCTTTATCTGTATAGCCTTTTACTTGCCTTGAAGAAGGAGGAAAGACTTTACCGCCTCCGGCGGTGGAGCAAGCCAAGCGATGAAGGGGTGAAATTTCGTGGAATACCCAGATTATGAAGTAATCTGTGGAAGGCTGCTGCGACAATTTCATCCCTGAACCTCTCCGAGGCCCTGGAAGGGTGCTTGACGGCTCCGGTCTTTACCCTACCTTTGCAAGGTAAAAGGGGTCAAGTACAGATAGGTCGGCTGCTGACAGGCAGCATTACCGATAAAAAAGGAGAACAAGGACAGTGCCAATGAGCCGTTCTGAAACAATTTTATATTATCTCAAAATGCCAAATACACCGTATTTGGAAGTCTGAGCATCTTTGAATCTGGTTTTATAATCCCTTCCTGACACGGTGTGTAAGTTTCAGGATGGGTTTTCTCCGGCTATGGATGGCCAATGATGGCCGCTGGCGGCTGGGAATGGCCCTATAACTATTAAAGTATAGTACACGTGCGTGTGCGCGTACTATACTTTATTGTATGTATGAGCTAATATCCAAAGCCCCGTGGCAATAGCCAAAAGGGGTTTGACAGAGGGGGTTTTGCGAGGGGTTTTTGCCCCAAGTAAAATCCCCGTTTTTGGCTGTAAATGTCTCGATTTCACGAATTTAAGACTTGGAGGGTCTTGAATTTGTTAAATCAAGAGATTTGTTTTGTCTATTTCGGTTTTCCATTGGAAATGGACTTTCTTTGCAGCAGTTTATAAACGAGCATGATATGAGTGCATTTGGAATCTATGTAATTGTGCTGACCGTCATCTACGTCATCTATTTTGGCGTGATGCTGGCTTATGACCAGTACGGTGTGAAGGGTCAGAAAAAGAACGAAGTTGAAGAGTTTGATTCTCCTGATGACGACCATAAGCCGTCATCGCGCAAGGTGCGTGAGAACGGTGACGGAACCTATTCGATGACCGACTCCGCTGAGGAGGAGGAGGAGCATGATCAGCAGGAGGTTGACGACGACGGCCAGGGCGGTATCTATGATGACAAGCCCGAGGATGACACCACCGGCGAGACTCCAGAGGACGAGGCACCTCCTGTGACCGACGAGGAGGAGGATGACGATGAGAGCTTTGCGGTGTATGAGCGCATCAAGCAGACGCAGGAGGAGATGATGACCATCTATCCTGAGTTTGACGAGCAGTATGATGCTGCCGAGTTCTCTGTGGTGATGAACCAGCCGATGGAGGTACACTCCCGTGTCGACCGTACCATCTTGAGGTATTAAACTTCTTTGTGTGTGACTATGGTAAGAGGCAGACTTAAAAGTAATCTGAGGCGTTTTGCCCTTCTGGTGATTCTGGTGTCCGTCAGCATGACGGTGCTTGCCAATGCCGGTGTCCCCGACTATTCGCTGGGGGCGCAGGAGCTGCACCGTATGAATACCGACTGGATCATGCCGATAGGCTATTCCGTTATCGGTATCATCTATGCGACGGCGGCGGTGCTGGCCATCTACAGTGCCACCACCATCTACATCAAGCTCCAGACGGGCGACGAGGGCTTCCTGAAGAGCGTGATGATGCTCTTGGGTGCCATCCTCTTTCTCTTCTCTGCCGTATGGGTCCTTCCGGGCTTCTTCGGCAGTGGCGGTTCAACGCCGTTGTGGTAAGGATATTCTCACGAATTTCAAATAGTTAGTATTTCATTTTTTTAATTA
>ERZ809477.64-NODE-64-length-11074-cov-6.167620_pt1 | contig 11074 bp, 10 predicted proteins | sample MGYA00521238_ERZ809477 | MGnify/ENA primary metagenome ERZ809477 (study PRJEB31581, sample SAMEA3312793) | metagenome | study: EMG produced TPA metagenomics assembly of the PRJEB8939 data set (Metagenomic analyses of Rumen microbiomes reveals... | reverse complement strand
TGCATTTTGTTTATGTTTTGTAATAATTCTTTTTGATCTCCCCTCAAACCCTCATAAAACTGGACTTTCAAAACATCAAAAAACTCAACAAAAAAATATTTTGAAAACCTCTTGACAAGCGGAGAGTGTGGTGGTATAATAGTATCGTAAAAGTCAACCATAAGACATTGCTCATTGAAAATTTAATATCAAAATTAAAATCCTTCATACATATCTTCTTTTTAAGGAATGGGCAAAAACCCATTGGGTCCCAACGGTTTTTTTGAATTCTACAACCTCGAGGTTGTAAAAACTTCATTTGAGGCACTTTCGACCATCAAAATTTGGAAAGGAATTTTATGGCTACCATCTTATCGACATACACCACCGATCCGTCGATCGACGTTATCGAACTTAGGAAGAACACCCGGAAGCTCTCAGCGGGTCTGATCTCTCCGGCTGAGGAGAAGACGGAATGGATCATCGCTGAGGATCACTCGGCTGATCCGATCAAGAGCATGGACGACATCATCCGTATTTCAAAGTATCTGATCTCGAATGGGAGATACAGAGACAATCTCTTATTCATTGTTGGAATCAACTTCGGACTGAGAGTGAGCGACCTCAGGGTATTGAGGTTCTCCAATCTGATCAACGACAATCTGACCTTTAAGGAAACCTTCCCCGTATTCGAGAAGAAGACGAGGAACACGAGAAAGAAGAAGAAGAACAGGTATATTACGATCAACAACGCAGTGATCGAAGCTGTGACTCTCTACCTAGAACATACTCCGAATGTAAGTCTGAGTGACTATATGTTCCGCAGCATATCGAACAACGGATCGAATCAGAACGAACCGATGACCATCCGTTCGATCGACAGGATGCTCAAGTCCATTGGAAAAGAACTGGATCTGAACATGCACATTTCGACTCATACGTTAAGAAAGACCTTCTGCTACCACCAGATGCTGATGTCCGGGAATGATACGAGAAAGCTCATGCTTCTGCAGAAGATGCTCGTACATGCTTCTCCTGCTCAGACCTTGGACTATATAGGCATCACGAGCGAAGAGATTATGGAGGCATATAAGAACCTGAATCTCGGAAGCGTATACTGCAACTATATGGTGGACGGGAAGATCCTCGAGAGTGAGGAGGAAGAGGTCGGATGATTCATGTATGCGACTCCATTATGGGGTCCGGAAAATCAAGCGCTGCGATCGCTTATATGAACGAGAGACCAGACGAGAAGTTCGTATACATAACGCCTTATTTGGAGGAGGCGAAAAGGATCCGGGAAAGCTGTCCTGCCTTGCGGTTCGTTGAACCCTCCAATAAGATAAGGGGGTATCAGTTCAGCAAGATCAATCACACGGCTGCTCTGATCGAGGATGGGAGGAACATTGCCACCACCCATCAGGCGTTTAAAGGGTATTCTCCGGAAATGCTCGACCGGATCCGGGAATACGGGTATACGTTGATCATCGACGAATGCGTGGACGTCTTGGAACTCTCTTCGATACACCCGGACGATCTGAGGCTGATCGTGGAGGCCGGGTATGTGAAGCTGGAGAACGGTGAGTATAAGATCGCGGACGCGAGCTACGCGGGGAACGCCTACGCGGAAGTCTTCTCCATGCTCCGATCTCACTCCCTGATACAATCCGTGGACAACAACTGCGAGACGCTCTACTATTGGGCTCTCTCCCCTGATCTTGTCACTTCCTTCCGGGAGGTGTTCGTGCTTACCTACCTGTTCCGCGGACAGGGACTGTGCCGGATGTTCGAAATGTACGGGCTCCGGTACGACTGGATCGGTGCGGAGAAGACCGCTGACGGAAAGTTCGCCTTCGGGCCGTACGGACGGTACATGCCGGACTACGCGGCGGACTTATCCAACAAAATACATATTATTGACAGCGACCGCATGAACGCCGTCGGGGACGGCAAATATTCCATATCGCTCAACTGGTTCTCCCGGTGCGGGGATCAGTCCGTTCAGCTCAAGAACAACCTCTCGAACTACTTCAACAATCTGCACCGTGCGGATCCTGCCGCCGAGAAGATGTGGGGCACCTATAAAAATATTTTCCCGAAGCTCAAGGGCAAGGGCTACACGAACGCTTTTGTGGCGTTCAACACCAAGGCTACGAACGAATACGGGCGGCGGAAGATCCTCGCCTATCCGATCAACATCTTCATGAACGCAAACGACAAGGCGTTCTACTGCGGACGCGGGCTCTATGTGGACGAGGATGTATACGCGCTCTCCATTATGGTACAGTGGATCTGGAGATCTGCCATCCGGAACGGAGAGGATATCACCCTGTATATGCCGAGCGAAAGGATGCGCGCGCTTCTCTTCGCCTGGACCGATCATCTCTCCGGGAAGGAGGTGGCGTCCAGATGAAGAAGTCCTGCGCAAGCTGCTATTTTGTCAAACAGTGCGGAACGAAGAAGCCGTGCGCGTACTATACGCCCATTGACAAAGACCACGAAGATCTCGTGATACAGGAAGAGCACGAGAAAGACCGGAAGGAATTCGAGAAAGCATGGAGGCTCTATGAGAAGCGCGACAACAAAGCGTAATTTTTTCTCCCTTTCAAGTCAACAATAAATTATTAAGGAGGGGATCGTATCAGCAAACAATTATCCTGTCAGAAATACATATATAAGATCCACAGCGCACGGCTGCGCGCATCCCGCTGGAATCTGACCCTGCCCATCGACGAAGCGCGGCGGAACGAAGAGGTGATCTCGCTCGCCGACAGCCAGATGCTCCGGTGGATCGACGAGCTGAACGGCGTGACCGACGCGGATGCGAGAGCGAAGGAGATCAAGGCGAGAATCCGGTACCTCCGGAAGCAGGAGACGACCCGCGGAATCACAAGGGAGATCCGGCAGCTCTACATCGATCTGGACGCTCTGCAGTTCAAGCCGGACTATATGTGCCTGATTATCGACAAGCCGAAGGATTACTTCCGGGCGTGCAGGGGGTTTTCGATCAACGGCATCCGGTACAAAAGGCTGCTCGGGACTAACGGAGGGATCAAGAATTCGACCATCGTGTTCGTCAGCGAACGGCTGGCGGACGAGCTCAGGCGGAGGGTGGACAACGGGCGGAACATGAATATGCCGCTTGTCACCGCGAAGCTGGAGGCATACAAGGCGCTCACCTGCTCCGCGTCGATCCCGGTATCGTTTCCGAAAGGTGTCCTTGTGGTAAACGACGTGAACACCGAATTCAAGTCGGACATCATCTATCTGACCGATGAAGACGACGGAGAACCCGTCATGGAAGAGCGGCACGGTGAGACCGTGGAGATGAACGCCTCAGACGGGTACGGCCTGATGCTTCCATCCCTCGCAGAGCGGTGGAGCGAAGAGCTTGGGCTGGACTATACGGTCGGAGGGGTGAACACGCGGTTCTCCTTCGAGAAGGGGATGATCTTCACCTTCGATTTCGTGGACTTTGCCGAACGGGTGGCTGGCAAGTATATCGTGAAGGACGCCTGGGGAAACGATGTAGACGTACGGAACGTGGAAATCATCCTCACGACTTCCATGGTGAAGCTCTGGGACAGCTATGAGAGCTGCGACGCATACGTGAAGACCTCACTCGAGAACGGATATACCTTCGGGATCGCGAAGACCTGCCCGAAAGAGCTGGAGTCGGAAAGAAGCCTGAACTACCAGTTCATCCAGAGCTACCCGCTCACCGACGAAGATATCGACGAGCTGATCGGACCTACGATGGAGGAATTCAGGGACATCCTGAACGGAGACTGGAGGAAAACGGTCTTATTCCTGAAAGGCTCCGGGCTCAACGAGAGAAATATCTGGATGATCGAGAACGACTATATCAAGGCGCTCATGATCGATCAGCGGATGATGAACGATCCGTTCGTGAAGAGCAGCGTTTATCAGATGATCCGCAACCGCATCGACGAGGCGAAGGTGGGCGTGGTTAAAGTTCACGGGAATTATTCCATCGTATCCGGAGACCCGTATCTGCTGTGCGAGAGCATCTTCGGGCTCACGCCGAGGGGACTGCTCAAAACCGGGGAGATCTACAACCGGTATTGGGCGGACGAGGATGCGCAGCGGCTGGCATGCTTCCGCGCGCCGATGACCTGTCACAACAACATCCGCCTCATGATACCGGTCCGGCGGGAGGACGCGCTGTACTGGTACCGGTACATGAACGCGTGCACGGTGCTCAACGGGTGGGACACGACGACGGCCGCGCTCAACGGGTGCGACTTCGACGGAGACCTCGTGTTCTTAACCGACAACAGGATCTTAGTGGAAAAGCTGAATCCGCTCCCTGCGCTTATGTGCGTCCAGCGGAAGGCGGAGAAGCGCATATCCGGCGAGGACGACTTCATCCGATCGAATATCGCGAGCTTTGGAAACGACATCGGGCAGACGACAAACTGGATCACGAGCATGTACGAGGTGCGCTCTCGGTACCCTGAGGATAGCCGGGAATACTCCATGCTGTCCTACCGCATATGCTGCGGGCAGCTGATCCAGCAGAACGTAATCGACAGCTGCAAGGGGATCATCGCAAAGCCGATGCCGCGCGAATGGCACGACAGGCACGCAGCGAACGCGATCGAGGATCCTGAGACGCGCAGGCTCTACCGCTCCATTTCGGCGGACCGGAAACCGTATTTCATGCGGTACATTTACCCGGATCTTGCCAGCAGATACAATACATATATCAAGAACACAAACCGGCAATGCCTCAGAGAGTTCGGCCTCACGGTCGACGAGCTGAAACGGAAGGAGGAGTTTACGGAGCGTGAGGCGGAGTTTTTAAAATTCTACGAGATCTCCATGCCCGTCGGGAATGGAGACTGCGTGATGAACAAGATCTGCCGTAAATTCGAAGAGGCGTTCGACGCGGCGGTATGCCGCAATCAGGACGCGGAGCCGTTCGACTACCGGATCATGAAGAGCGGGGCGCATTATTCGGAAAGGCAGAGCGCGCTGATCCGCGAACTGTATACGCGATACAACAAGAAGCTGAAAGAGTATAAGGCGTCCGCCCTCTACGAACGGTTCGACGAGGAGATCGCGTCCGCATCGATCTCTCAGATCAACGAAGAATTCTCAGAAGAGTGCTGCAAGATCTGCTCGAACGAGGACAGTTTATGCGACATCATTTTGGATATCTGCTACACGAGGAACTCCACGAAGCGGTTTGCGTGGAGCATGTGCGGGGACGTCATCATCCGGAATCTTCTCCGGGCAAACGGAAACAGAATCACCTATCCGACGCTCTGCGACGGCGGGGATATACGGTTCTGCGGGCAGACATATGCTTTGGAAACGAAAGAAATTGAGGTGGAGAATGGAAATAGTGATGAATGAACATGAATGGGCGGAAGGAATGATCGCGTCCCATTCGCTCGGAAAGAGGCCGTACGAAACCCTGAGACGGGTGGCGCGGTACTATCTTGATCAGGCGTATACCAAAAATGGGGCGAGGAAGATGCTCGAAACATTCTTGCTTCAGTGCGATCCGTCCGCATCCGTTCCGAAATGGTCGGACACGATCGACGGCGCGCTGGAACGAGCGTCAAAATACAAGGCCGTGGAAATCGACTGCATCCGGATCACGAAAGAAGAACTTAAGCGGATCGAGGCTCTCGGAAAGAGGCAGCTTCAGCGTCTCGCCTTCACGCTGCTCTGTCTCGCAAAATACTGGATGGAAGTCAATCCGAAATGCAACTGGTGGGTCACGAACAAGGACAGCGATATCATGAAGGCGGCGAACATCAACACCTCCATCCGGAGGCAGAGCCTTCTCTACAGCCAGCTCCGCGATGCGGGCATGATCGAGTTCTCGCGAAAAGTCGACAACACGAACGTGCGCGTATGCTTCGCCGAAGAAGGAGATACCGCAATAGAGATCTCGGACTTCCGCAACCTCGGTTATCAATATCTGTTCTATACCGGAAGCAATGATTACATAAAGTGCGAACGATGCGGAATCGTAGTCAGAAAGAACCGTCCTACTCCGCAGGATAAGCCGGGGCATCGAGGACGGGCTCAGCAATACTGCAAAAGCTGCGCAGAACCTGGGTATGCGCGCGATCTTTCCGTGCGCAAGGGCAATAATAGTATATGCGTTTCGTGAGCTTTATAAAAATAAATCACATCAAAACCCGTTGTCTCCCAACGGGTTTTTTCATTTTGATGAGGCGTTGATATGATGGAAATATTACGATTTTTAATATTTCCAAATTTGAATCAAAAGGACAGGTAATATGGTAGCAATCAACAAAGCAGAAAAAGAAGCGATCATTGAGAGGTTCCCGAACGCGCGCATCGTGCGCACCATGAAGCACCGTTCCAAGAGACACCGCTATTATGTGGAGGAAAGCAGGAACGTCATGCGGTTTCTGAATCAGATCCGGGGGCTGTCGGGTAAGAACGAATTCAAAGGCGGTGGTTACTATCGATAAGACGTCGTATAGAGAGACGTTCCTTGACAGGCGAGAGGGGGAGAGCGCGCTCGAATATCACAGAAGGCTCCTTAACGCTAAGCTGATCGACAAGACGCTCGATTTAGACTATTCCACGCTGTCTCCGTATCTGTACGGGCAGGAGCTGTCCTCCGACGTAGCGCGGAGAATGGCATACGGATCCATGCGCACGCTCAGGCTCGTGGACGAGGAGAGGGTGTCCTCCGCTGCAGGCGAGCGGTCCGGGATCGGGTCTGAGATTGACGACAAGATTCTGGAACTGAGAAAGGAACGTCAGAAACTGCAGGATCAGCGTACGGCCTTATCGAGACTGATCCGTGAGCGTTCAAGGCAGGAAGAGCTGAACGAGATCCTGATCTCGGCGATCAGGGACGCGGATCTTCCCGCGCTGGACTATATACCGACAGAGGTACCGGAGGGAAACAGCGATCTGATTGTTACGCTGAGCGATATCCACTACGGTGCGAACGTGAACAACCGCTGGAGGGTATACAATTCCGAAATCTGCCGCGGCATGTTCTGCGAATATATCGACAGGATTCTCGGCGCGGCGCGCACGCACGGAAGCGAAAACTGCTACGTGGTGTCTGCGGGAGATATGATTTCCGGAAACATCCATTACAGCATAGCCGTTACGAACAAAGAGAACGTGATCGAGCAGATCACGGGCGTATCGGAGCTGATCGCTGAGTTTCTCTCGACGCTCAGCATGTTCTTCAAAACGGTGACTTTCATAAGCGTACCGGGAAACCACAGCAGGCTGACGCAGGACAAGGACGAGGCTCTGCTTGCCGAGCGGCTTGACGACCTTGTGGAATGGTATCTTAAGGCGCGGTTACAGAACAACGACAAAATCATTATCGACGGAGGGCACCGCATTGACCCGACGATGTCCCTGTTCGATATCCGCGGCAAGACATACTGCTGCGTGCACGGTGACTACGACGGAACGGACGCAAAAACGCAGGCGCTGCAGACGCTCGCCGGTACTCCGCTTTACGCTGTGCTGTCCGGACATCTCCATCACAACGCGACGGACGAAGTGCAGGGGATCAAGACTGTGATGTCCGGGAGTTTTCTCGGCATGGACGACTACTGCGTCAAGAAGCGCATTTACGGGAAGCCGGAACAGATGGTGTGCGTATGCGGAGAAGAAGGAATTATCTGTCATTACGGGATTGAATTTGACTCTAAAGGAACAAACGGAAGGTGAGGGCATGAATAAAAAGAAATTGATTGCGAGAGCGGCCGAGGTGCTGCGGCAAAACAATGTGAGAAAGAGCGTACCGAAGCAGAGGTCTGTTCTTCATATCAGCGACGACGAAGGGAATCACAGTAATTTTACGATCCGCAAGCCCGGACGGGGCGTACTCTTCAATGCGGACGACGTGGAAGCTGTGCTTGACGCATGTCTTGCGGTTGTTGAAGATACGCTGAAGCACGGGGAAGAAATATACATACACGGATACGGAACCATCGATCTGCACTACCGCGCCCCGAAGAGGGTCCGCATCCCGGCTACCGGCGAATGGGCGGACGTGAATGCGCGCTTCCTGCCGCATTTCAGCATGGGGAAAAACCTGAAGATGGCGGCGAAGGTATACGAAATGTCCGTCGCAGGCAAGGAAGCCATGATGGAACGCGAAGCGTCCGGCGAACCGGCGGAAGAAGAGACGGACGGTGACTAATCATGGCGATTGAGGTCAGCTCAAGTACGGTAGTCTGTCCGAAATGCGGCAAGGCCTATGGGAAGCGGCGCGGGTATTTTCTTGTCAGCTACGCGATGCTTCACAAGGGAATCCAGTATATTCCGGTCTGCAAAGAGTGCATCGACGAGCTGTACAACGGCTATCTCGCGCAATGTCACAATGCAAAGGACGCGGTGCGTCAGATGTGCCGCAAGCTCGATCTGTACTGGAACGAGACCATTTTCCGCATTGTGGATAAGATGAACACACCGCGCTCCATTATGACAAGTTATATAGCGAAGATCAACATCCCGACATACGCCGGGAAGTGTTACGACGACTCGCTCTCGGACGAGGGGACCCTATGGAGTTTCGGACGGGAGGAGTTGGCTGCGTCATCGGAGGCCGCTTCCGATCCGGAGGGCGGATCGGCGGACGCGGAAGAAGAAAAGGAAATCCCGATCACCAAAGAGGTGAAGGATTTCTGGGGTCCCGGCGTACGACGCGATATGTACCGAAACCTCGAAGACAGGCGTAGGTACTGGATGAAGCGGTTTTCCGACGAGGGGATCGAACTGGACATCGGCACGGAAGCGCTGCTCAGGCAGATCTGCATTCTTGAGATCACGATCAATCAGGACAGCGCCGCAGGACGCGCGATCGACAAAAACGTCAACGCGTACAACAGCCTGCTCGGAAGCGCGAGTCTGAAACCGACGCAGAAAAAGGAAGAGGCGAGCGAGGACGCCGCGCTGGCATCCACACCGCTCGGCGTATGGCTGTACCGGTACGAACAGAAACGCCCGCTGCCGGAGGTCGACGACGATATGAAGGATGTGAACGGGATCCGGAAATACGTATTCACATGGATGGGGCATCTCTGCAAGATGCTCGGACTGAAGAACGGATATACGGAGTTATACGAAAACGAGGTCGCGAAGCTCAGAGTGGAGCGGCCGGAATACGACGGAGAGGACGACGAGGCGTTTATGAGCCGCATCTTCGAAGAGGGGGACGACGGCGATGAAGAATCAGACGACGAAGACGAGATATAAGAAAGTCCTCGAAGGCGCGGCGCAATGGGGAGCGTTTTTCCGGCAGAACCCGGAGATATTCGCGGAACAGTATCTGCACATAAGGCTGCGCCGATTCCAGAAGATCCTTTTGCACATGATGTTCTGGAGCACGGTATTCGTATTCATCGCATGCCGCGGTATCGGCAAGACGTTCCTCTCCGCGATCTACTGCGTGATCCGGTGTATTCTGTTCCCGGGGACGAAGATCTGCATCGCGTCCGGAACAAGGGGACAGGCGATCAACGTACTCGAAAAGATCCTATACGAACTCAAACCGCTGTCTCCTGAACTCCGCGCCGAAATCAACGAAAAGGAAACGCAGGTCAACGGAACGAACGCGATCATCGTATTCAAGAACACGAGCGTGATCAAGGTGGTCACGGCGCGCGACAGCGCACGAGGCAACCGATGCAACGTCCTTTTGCTGGACGAGTTCCGTCTGATGTCGAAGGACGTGATCGATACGGTACTGCGCAAGTTCCTGACACTCAGGAGAATGCCGCGGTACGAAGAGCTGTCGGAAAGCGAACGGAAGCGCGAATACGCGAAGGAAAAGAATCTGACGATGTATCTGTCCTCGGCATGGTTCAAGGACAGCTGGACATACACGAAATGCACGGACGCCCTGAAAGCGATGGTGAACCCGAAAAAGAGGCAGTTTGTCTGCGGGTTCCCGTATCAGCTCTCCCTCGAGGAAGGGCTGCTCGATCCTGAGCTCGTGGCGGACGAAATGGCGGAGACGGATTTTTCGGAAATCAAGTTTTCCATGGAAATGTGCGCGGAGTTTTACGGCTCTGCGGACGGAGCGTTTTTCGATTTCGACACGATCTCGAAGAACCGCCGCATCAAGTATCCGATGATGCCGGATGCCTTATCGTCCAAATTCCAGGGCGGATCTTCCATGCGCATCCCGCAGAAGCAGAACGGAGAGATCCGGCTGCTGTCGGCGGATATCGCGCTGATGTCGTCCAAACGGAACCGGAACGACGCCACATCCATCTTTATCAACTGCATGACGCCTACGAAGAGCGGGCGGTACACGAGCAACATCGTATATCCGGAATCCGGAGAGGGACTCAGGACGGACGATCAGGCGCTCGTGATCCGGAAGCTGTTCGACGAATACGACTGCGACTACATCGTGCTGGACACGAACGGAATCGGCCTCGGCGTATACGACACGCTTGCGCGCGATATCGCGGATCCGGAAACGGGACAGGTCTACCCTGCCCTTTCCTGCTGCAACGACAAGACGATGGCGGACCGGTGCACTATCCCCGGAGCGGCGAAATCGATCTGGTCGATCAAGGCGTCGGCTCAGTTCAACTCGGACTGCGCGTTCATGCTGCGCGAGGGATTCCAGAGCGGGCGCATCCGTCTGCTCATCAACGAATACGACGCGGACGAAGCGCTCGGCGAACTGAAAGGGTTTTCATCGATAAACCCAACTGACAAAATCAAATTCCAGCTTCCGTACATCCACACGACGCTGCTCGTAGACGAGCTCGTCAATCTGGAACACGAAGAATCGAACGGAAGGATACGAATATACGAAAAGGCGGGACGAAGGAAGGACCGCTACTCCAGTCTGGCATACAACTACTATGTCGCGCTCCAGCTGGAGAACAGGAAAGCAAAGCGCGGCGAAGCGTCATCGGACGAAGACAGGATCTTTGTGATCCGCGCGCCGTCCCATGGCGGGAAAGGAGGGAGAACCATTGGAAGAGAAAACCAGAACGGCTGGTACTGAGTCTGCTGTCCCGGACGGACGCGGTGCCGTTTACGGGCGCGACGGGCTGCCGGTCGGATACATCGGCGTCTCAAGAGATCG
>ERZ809477.63-NODE-63-length-11087-cov-7.575961_pt1 | contig 11087 bp, 6 predicted proteins | sample MGYA00521238_ERZ809477 | MGnify/ENA primary metagenome ERZ809477 (study PRJEB31581, sample SAMEA3312793) | metagenome | study: EMG produced TPA metagenomics assembly of the PRJEB8939 data set (Metagenomic analyses of Rumen microbiomes reveals... | reverse complement strand
CTCGGCATTCCTGCTGAACCGCTCTTCCGATCTCGATCTAAGGCTCGTCAGCTCGTTCTATTGAGGTCACTTTGTTGGATGATGACAGCAGAGGGATCAAGAGGATCAACCTCAATCTGCTCAAAGGATACCGGTGTATCTTTACATGGGACGGCAAAGAGCTCTTCCGTGGTGTGATATTCAAAAAGACACATTCCAGCGATAAAAAGGCGACCTACAAGGCGTATGACTTTGGCATTTATCTCGCCAATAACAAGGAATCGTTTTCGTATGAAAACTATACCTTAACGGGGATATTCAAGGACATTCGCAGCCCGTACGTATCATGTATTCTTTTTCCATCGTTTGCTTCAGTTTTCGGTATATTGGCTGCAAAGTTACAAAAAAGTTCAGATACCGCCAAACACCGCGATTGCTTTTTTCCATCGCCCCTTCAACATATTATGTTTTTGTTCGTATATGATATACCAAATTCAGTGAATTTACAAACCAAATTCAGTGAATTTGCATTGTAATTTCAGTGAATTTACATTGTAATTTCAGTGAATTTACTTAGTAATTTCAGTGAATTTAGCTAGTTAGTGTAAGTAAAAAGTAAACTTTTTATGTTTGTGTATGTAAGAAGTACTCGCGTATAAGATAGGTGAAAGTTTTTCCCCGTTTTATTTGGTTGTTCTGTTTTTTTTGTCTATTTTTGCAGCTGAAATCAACAATTATAAACATTAACCCAAATGAAACTTAGAAAACTGAAATCAATGATGTGGAGCAGAGTGGCCATATTGGTGCTTGCACTGCTGCTGGGTGCGTTCACAACTGCTGACGCACAAGACACGTGGACCAGTGGTGAGTGTACGGTGACCGTCCATGGCGGTTCACTTAATGTGACGAAGGCCAACGGCAACGGACGGATGGCCGACTACGACGTCCAGGATGGTAACGAGCCGGGATGGTACGCAGCCCGTAAGAAGGTATCCGTCATCGTCATCGAAGAGGGTGTGACCAGTATCGGTACCGACTGCTTCAGGGACTTTGAAAATGCAACGATTGTCATCCTGGCCGAGGGGCTGACCAGCATCGGCAAGGAGTCGTTTGTAGGCTGTAGGAGTCTGGGCAGCATCGTCATTCCCTCGACGGTGACCAACATTGGCCCCGATGCCTTTTACCTTTGTCATCCCTCGTTGCTCAACGTCTATTGCTATGCCGACCCCGCCAAGTTGACGTGGATTGACAACGGCAGCAACGACTTCACGTGGTTTAGTGCCGACAATCTCAAGACTTCGGCGTGCCACGTGCGGGGAGCCGACCTGGCTACCTATAAGGCCAAGTTCGCCGGCGTGAACATCACGTTCTTAGGCGACCTCGACTATAAGGACGATTCCTGGCAGAGCGGCGACTGCTGGGTGACGCTCGACGACGACGGTACGCTGACCATCACCAATATGGAGGGCGGCGAGGGCCGCATGGACGACTATCAGGACTACCGCCGCTCCCCGTGGTATAAGTATGCTTCCAAAGTGAAGTCCGTCGTCATCGGCGAGGGCGTCACCGTCATCGGAAAGCGGGCGTTCGACGAGTGTGTCAACCTGGAGACCGTCACCCTGCCCGAGGGTGTCACCACCATCAATGCTGATGCGTTCATTGGTTGTACTGGTCTGAAGACCGTCACCATCCCTTCCACTGTTTCCTACATCGATGTGATGGCGTTTGGAGGTTGTTCGGCGGTGGACGACCTCTACCTCTATCCGCTTCCCACCGACCTTGAATGGTGGATGACCTCGTCTGAATTAAAGCCCAACAAGGGGACGCGATGCCACGTGAAGGCCGGCTACCAGCGGACTTACGAGTCGACATATTCGCAGTATAATGTGACCTTTGTGGGCGACCTGCCCGACGACAACCCGGGACTGGCCATCGACGCGACGAACTTCCCCGATGCCAACTTCCGCCAGCTTGTCCACGACCTGCAGGAGAACAACGGCGACGACTATCTGAACTACGATGAAATTTCCTCGATAGAGATTTTGTATGCCAGCGGCTACGAAATCAAGGACTTGAAGGGCGTAGAGCACTTCAGAGAACTGAAACGACTCTATTGCAGCGGTAATCAGCTGACGACGCTCAACCTGTCGGGCAATACCAAACTGCAGTCGTTGAACTGTACTCACAACCAGCTGACCACGCTCCGCCTGTCAGCGTGTGCCAACCTGACCTCCCTGGAATGCTCGTATAACCAGTTGACTACGCTCGACGTGTCGCAGAACCCTCGGCTGAACAGTATTGATTGCACGTTCAACCAGATAAAGGGCCTCGGGATGGACGCCTTCGCATCGTCCCTTCGTGCCGATGGTGGTGGACGACTATATTTCCTTGCCGAGAAAGACTCTGACGGCAATGACCTGACCCTCAACCAACTGAGAATCGTCAGGAGCAAGGGGTGGACGGTCTATTACCAGAAAGCATCCAGTGAGTTTGACTGGATTGTCTATGAAGGTGAGCAGTACACCATCAAGATTGCCGGGACACAGGTCACCGACATGAACAAGGACGACGTGTTGGGCGACGGCTCCGTCAAGTATGAACCGGGCGACGGCGTAGGCATTCTGACCCTCACCAGCAACAAGCTCACCGCCCCCGACCACACCTATATCATCATTGCCCAGGGTGTCGACCTCGTCATCAATGCCCCTGAAGACGGACTGACGCTGGAGAGCCAGTATGGTATTGACATGCGCGGCAACAACCTGACCGTCAATGGCGATATCACCTTCAAGACGGAATTCGATCCCGTTTACAGCTGTGCTGATTTCATTGTCAACGGCAACCTGACGGCTACAAACGTCAATATTGATGCCGGTTCCGTCATCGTCAACGGTAATACGAAGATGTCGTCCGTCAGTGGTACCTCTATTTCAGCCGCCACGTCCGTCGTACTGAACGGAACGAAGCACGAACTGAGTGGGGGAGCATGTATCAGGGCAACGAACGTCACCATCGCCGGCGACCTGACGGCAACGGCCAGCGGAAACTGCGCCATTTGGGCTAACGACAACCTTACGATGGCTTCGGGCACGTGGACAGTAAGTGCAAACAACTCAGCTATACGTTGCGGAAAGAAATTCACCATTCCCGACACCCACGGCATCAAGAGTCCTACGTTCGGCAGAATAGGAACGATCAGTGACTATATCAGTGACTATCAGACCGTCCTGGATGTCAACGATAAGGTTGCCAAACATGTGGAAATAGTGGATTATCCCTGTCTGTACCTATACGACAATAAAGACTGCAGCTCGCAGCTCAGTGCTGCTGACGGCCAGAAATCCACTGTCGCCCTGAATCGCACTCTTTATAAGAACGGTTGGAACTCGTTCGCCGCTCCCTTCGCCATCACCGACCTGGAGGGTACCTTCGGCCAGGGCGTCAAGGTGAGGCAGCTCATCAGTTCGACGCTGACCGGCGGCACGCTGAAACTGACCTTCGCCGATGCTGACCGGATAGAACCAGGTAAACCTTACTTGGTGAGAGTGACGGCCAAAGTAGAACTCACGAATCACCTCTTTGAGAATGTCACCGTCAGCAAGGATATCGTGCCCACGGTGACCGACGCTGTAGACCTTATCCCCACGCTGAGTATGACCACCGTCGAGGGCGACCCGAAGTCGGTAATGGTACTCTTCCAAAGCTATGGTCTGGTCTTTGCCGATCAACTGCCCGCCCAGATGAGAGCCTTCCGCGCCTACTTCCGGCTGAAGGATCCCGACGCCGTGCGCAGCATCAGCATGAACCTGGATGACGGTGGCGCTACGCTAGTGAATAGTGAAAGAGTGAAGAGTGAAGAGTTGACTGATACGTGGTTCACCGTGGACGGTCGGAAGCTCAGCGGGCGGCCGACGGCAAAGGGTGTGTATATATATAAAGGTAAGAAGACAATCATTAAGTAAAAGGAGGACTGAAGAATGAAAAAGAACTATTTGAAACCCACGATAGAAATGACGGACTGTTGCACAGACGACTGCCTGCTGCAGGCATCAGTGACCGATGTCACCACCGAAGGCTTAAGCGATGACCCCGCAGAGCAAATCATCTTTGGCAAAGGCTCTGACGGACTGCCTTACTCCTTCCCGATTTACTCGGCATGGTAATTCCAGAGGAACAACTAAAAACAATTTAACCATAAACTGTATGAAACAATTAATAACTAAAACAATCAGTTGGGCGAGGGCAGCACTGACGCTGCTCCTTGTTCTATTGACCACTGCCGGGGCACAGGCAGTGGAGAAATCTGCGGCCGACATTCAGGCCGATTACGATCGAGCCCTCAAAGCTATCAAGGACGGCTATCGTTACCGCATATTTACGATGGTCGGTACCCAGAAGTACTACGTCACCGGAGAAGGCAAACTGTCGACCAATGTGGACGATGCTCCGTTGTTCCGCTTTAATAAGGTGACGCCCACCAGTTCGACTGAAAGGGAATTCGAAACCGGTTTCTATATAAAAAACGGCAATTATTATTTTACCAATTCCAGCAAAGAAGACGGATCGTCTTTGGAGGAGGGCCACCTATGCGTCACGAATGAAAATTCGCGTACAACATGGGAAGCGCAGGTGTTCTTCCTCAACGCGGAGGGCAAGTATGCCGTCCGCTCCACGAATGCCAAGGGCGGCACCACAAGCTGGGCCAAGGTTGGCACTGCCTTCTGGACAGTTGACTCAAGCGACAACGGCCCCGTGGCTGAATACAGCTATGACATGAACTACGTATGGGAACTTGAGGAGACTGCCATTGACGACTACGATAGGGCTCTCATAGCAATCAAGGATAAAGGGAACTACCGAATATTTACGATGGTTGATGGCGTGAAGTACTACCTCACCGGAGAAGGCAAGCTGTCGCCCAACGTGGCCGATGCTCCGCTGTTCAGCTTTAATAAGGTGGCCCCCAAAACGTCTGATGGGGATGGGGAATATGACAACGGTGTTTATGTCAAAAATAGCAGCACCTATTTTACCAATTCCAGCAAAGAAGACGGATCGGCTTTGAGGGAGGGACACCTATGCACCACGAACAAGAATTCGCGTACAACATGGGAAGCGCAGGTGTTCTTCCTTAACGTGGAGGGCAAGTATGCCGTCCGCTCCACGAATGCCAAGGGCGGTACCTCAGGCTGGGCCAAGGTAGGCAGTGCCTTCTGGACGGTCAACTCAAGTGACAACGGCCCCTTGGCTGAATACAGTTACGACATGAACTACTTATGGGAAATTGAAGGGAAATTGCCAGATGAACCGATCATTACGAAACAACAGATTGGAGACCTCTATTACAACCTGAATGGAGATACAAAGACGGCGGAAGTCACCTTCAAGGATGATGCTGATAATTATGATGCGAACTTCCAACTAACTAATTTTAAGGACATCGTTATTCCCGAAACGGTGACCTACAAAGGCGTGGAGTATGAAGTGACGAGAATAGGAGACAATGCATTTCGTGAAGGCCGCGGTATGAATAGTGTGACGATTCCCAACACCGTCACAAGCATTGGAAAATACGCTTTTTATGCTTGTGTGGCCATTAAAGGAGGCATTGCTATTCCCGAAAGTGTGACTGTGATTGAAGAGTATGCTTTCAGTAACTCTGGCATTACGGAATTAAACATCCCCAACAGCGTAACGACCGTTGGAGGATATATAATTCAATACGCCAATACGACAACCCTAACTATCGGCAAGAACGTGACATCCATCGAACAATATGCATTTCTTAGTTCTAAATTGACGGAAATTCATTCCTTGATAAAGAATCCCACAGAAATAGCCGATGAAACGTTTAATGATGATATTTACAGCACTGCTACGCTTTATGTCCCTGTAGGAACGAAGGAGCTGTATCAGAACACGAATGGATGGAAGAAGTTTGCAAAAATCGTTGAAGATGAGTTCGAGTTCACAGGAACAGAGTTGCTCACAAACGGCCAGTGCGATGGTACCTACAACGGCTGGACGAAAACGGACGGTGGTGATGGCTGGAGAATACGTAGTTATAACGGCTTATACTATTGGCTTTCGTCTTATAGAGTATGTAAACTCACGCAAACCGTCAACCTGTCAGACTTCGGTATTAGCGATGAGGATGTCGACAATGAAAAAGTGATATGTGTAGCATCCGCCGAAATGGCGTCTGCATCGATAGATGATGAGGGGAATGGTGCAAGAGTGAGCAATATCATAGTAGACATGCTCGATGGCAACGATATTCAGCTTGCAACGGTCACAGTGCTCGATGACCTCAACGCCTACTTGGATTGGACTCTATTTGAGACCAAGCCGTTCAAGTTGTTCCCCGGAACCCGTAAACTGAGGTATACGGTAAGAGGCCAGGCTGCTGACAATTATTCAGGCCAATGGGGTCCGGCCTACAGGAACCTGTCGCTCCAGTATATGATAGGAAGTCAGGGGGGAAACAATTCCGGTGAGCCATACAGCGGCAAAGTACTGATTGGTGACCTCTATTACAACTTGGATGGAGAAGCAAAGACGGCGGAAGTTACCTATAGGGACGATGACTACAACTCATATTCAGGAAACGTAGCTATTCCTGACAAGGTGACCTTCCGAGGTACAGACTATACGGTGACAACCGTCGGATATGGGGCGTTCTACGATTGTAAGGACCTGACCTCTGTCACCATCCCCAGTAGTGTTACGACGATTGACAGCTGGGCGTTCCAAAGTTGTCCTTCTTTGACCTCCTTCACCATCCCTCGAAATGTGACGAAGATGGGAGTCAACCCATTCGCTGGTTGTAATGGCCTGACCAGCTTGAACGTTGAAAGCGGTAATACCAAGTATGATTCGCGTGATGGCTGCAATGCCATTATCGATTCTGAGACGGATGTGTTGATAGCGGGATGTAACGCGACTGTTATCCCCAATACGGTGAAGACGCTTGGACAAGGGTGTTTTACCAGTCTGACGAAAATGACCTCCATCGTCATCCCTGATGGTGTGGAAACTATCGGATATGGAGCATTCTTTGACTGTGCCGGACTGACTTCCGTTGACATCGCCAACAGCGTAACAGCTATCGGCGAATGGGCGTTTGAAGACTGCGATAACTTGTCGAAGATTACACTTCCCTCTCAGCTGGAGACTATCGGAGATGGGGCATTTTTCGACTGTGATAACCTGACGGAGATCAACCTTCCTAACAGTCTGAAGTCCATCGGAAAATATGCGTTCTATGATAGTGGCATTAAAAGAATCATTTCTGAGATGACAGATCCATGCCAGTTAGGGAACAACGTTTTCTACAATATATACAGCACAGCTACACTTGTGGTTCCTACGGGCGCGAAGTCTAATTATCAGGACACGGATACTGAGTGGGATAAATTCAGTGATATCGTTGATGGTGAGTTTAAGGAAATTGCCAATGCTGGCGGAATCCCCTTCTATTACATCCTTCATCCAGATAATAAGACGGCAGTAGTGACTTGTAAGTTACCTACCAATGAGCAAAATGAGTATTCCTATTCTGGCGATATCGTCATACCTGAAACGGTGAATAGCGATGGAGTAGAATACACCGTAACGTCGATTGGCAGTTATGCTTTCCGTTACTGCTCTGGGCTGACCTCTTTAACAATTCCTAATAGCGTGACCAGTATTGGAATTCGGTCAATCCAATACTGTCCTAACCTCACTACCTTGACAATACCCGGCAGCGTGACCACCATTAAGGATTTTGCCTTCAATAATTGCGAAGGCTTGACAACAGTGACATTGTCAGAAGGCATACAATCCATCGGTAATGCTGTCTTTGGCGGAGATATTAGACTGACTTCTTTGACGATTCCCAAGAGTGTAACGAGCATTGGAAATTACCCGTTGTGGGGTTGTGAGGCTTTAACCTCTTTGGAGGTGGAAAGCGGTAATGCCAAGTATGATTCACGCGGTGGCTGCAATGCCATTATCGAGACTGAGACAAATACGCTGATACAGGGTTGCAACGTGACGGTGATACCAAGCGATGTAAAGGCAATTGGAATAAGAGCCTACTATCACTTTACTGGTCTGACGGGCATCACCCTTCCTGACGGCTTGGAGGTCATCGATGAGAACGCTTTCCAAGACTGTAGTAATCTTACTGCTGTCGTCATCCCCAGTAGTGTGACGAGTATCAATTATTCTGCGTTTTGGGACTGTACTGCCTTGAAGGAAATCCATTCTCTGATTGAGACCCCATTTGCGACGGGGGACTATGTTTTTTCTGATGATACTTACACAAATGCTACGCTCTACGTTCCTATCGGTACAAAGTCTGCTTACGAAGCAACGGAGGTCTGGAGTAACTTTAGAAACATCGTTGAAGAAGATTACGTTGTCACCTACCCCGTCTGGGTTGGTGATACGCAGGTGACGGAGGTCAATAAGGACGACGTATTAGGCAACGGCACGGTGACGTACGAGCCGGGCGAAGGTACGGGTACACTGACCTTCTCTTCGGGCACGACGACCATCAGCGGTATGCACAGCGCAGCTAAGATCTATGCCGACAGCATCGACCTGGTCATCAACGCCCCCAAGGGACTCGTTGTGGAAAGTAACATCCTTGGCATCAGCATGAGTGGCGATAACAGGAAACTGACCGTCAATGGCGACATCACGTTCAAAACCATGTCGCCGGCTATCAGCAACTGTCATGACTTGATTGTCAACGGTAATCTAACGTCAAACTATTACATTTATGCAACGACAATCACCGTCAATGGTAATACGACAATCACGTCTAGTGGAGTCGGTATCAGTGCTACAACCATAGTCCTGAATGGCACGAATCATGAGTTGAATGCTAGTTCACCATGTATCACGTCATACGGAACACTCATTGTCACAGGTGACTTGACAGCAACGTCAAAGAATACCCCTGCTATCACTTCAACTGGTGACGTTACTTTGGTGTCAGGCACATGGACGCTCGATGGCGGGACTATACGGGCTATCGAATTGAATGGCGATGCCAAGCTCAACATCCCCAGCAACTACGCCATTATAGAGCCTGAGAATGCGGAGATAAAGACGTTAGGTAGTGGCAACAAAGCCTATACGACCATTGCCGATGCCGACGGCAATGCCGCCACGCATGTGGTTATCGGCGACCCCTCGGCTTTAGTCACCTACACTGTAAACATCACAGGTGGCAAGGCGTTTGCCCAAGAGCCTGATCCGCATGTGGCGATGGAAACCCCCGTCACTGAGTTCAAAGCCGGCTCAACGGTGTATGTCCTGCCTGATGCGGTGGATGGACAGTATGTGACAGGCTGGGAGACTTCGCCCGACATTGATATAACCCCAAAAGAATTGATGTACTACTTCAAGATGCCCGCCGAGAACGTCACGCTGACCCCTGAGTATGGTACACAGACACCATTGACCTACGACCTGAGCGACGGGAACCAGGTCGCAATTGGTGATGACGAAGACGATCTGCTGGCATTTGAGGGACTGCTGATGCTTTACTGGCAGAAAGGACAGCTGTTGGGCCATGACTATTATGACTACTACGACCTCGACGGTGACGGCACTAGCGACATCACCTTTTATATGGATGAGGATAGTGAGGTCATCGTGATGTTTGCAGCCGACGGCACCAACCTGACCGGCACCTTTACGACGGAACCTAATATCTCGGCCTTCGGCCCTATCTCGTTCAAATTCTCTGACGAGGCACTTTTGAACCTGAGCGAAGATGACGATGACTATGCTATTGGCGATAAAGTCACTCCGTGGGAAGGTAAGGAAGTGTCCGTCGTCCTGGAGCGCACGCTCAAGGCGGGTAGCTGGAATACGTTCGCCTCGCCAGTCACCATCAATGACCCTGCCGAGGTCTTCGGCCAGGGGGTGAAGGTGAAGCAGATAGACAGTTCGACACTGGTCAACGGCGTATTGACGCTGACCTTTGAAGATGCTGATGCCATTTCGGCTTGTAATCCCTACTTGATAAAGGTTGGACAGGACGTGAACCTTGCTGACCAGATTATAAATGGTGAGGTGTATTTATGGGAATCGGGCATATCAACCGACTATGTTGAATTCTGGTCAACGTGCTGGAAGACCACCATCATGGGTGACCCGAAGTCGGTGTTGTTCCTCGGTGCAGAAAACAAGTTGTACTACCCGGAGACGCTGCCTGCCGACATGAAGGGCTTCCGCGCCTACTTCGTGCTGAAGGATCCTAATGCCGTGCGCAGCATCAGCATGGACTTCGGCGAGGACGGCGGCGCTACGCTAGTGAATAGTGTAGGAGTGAATAGTGAACAGCTGGCTGACGAGTGGTACTCCGTGGACGGTCGGAAGCTCAGCGGTCGGCCGACGGCGAAGGGTGTATATATAAATAATGGTAAGAAGACGATTGTAAAGTAAGAAGGAGGACTGAAAAATGAAAAAGATATATTTGACCCCCGCAATAGAAGTGATGGACTTCTGCACAGACGACTGCCTGCTGCAAGCTTCAGTGACCGAAGTGAACACCGAAGGTCTGGGTACCGATCCCATTGACCAGCTCATCGGCGGCGGCGCCGATGGCCTGCCCGCCCCCGCACCCATCAGCGGTGCCTGGTAACTAACGCGAAACCGCCCCACTGAGCAAATGGCTTGGTGGGGCGGTTCGTTTTATTTCTGCAACAGCAGGATGATGGTTTGGAGGGCGAAGTCGAAGAAGACGATTTTGGCGTTGGCGTTCTGACCGATGTCGCGGATGGCACGGTTGGCCAGATCGTAGAGGGGGAGGATGTTGGCCTCACCCACGAAGCGGGCGAAGTTACGGGCGAAGTCCTCCTCCTGCTGAGTCATGTAGATGAGTTCCTGCTGCTGAAAATTATAAATGAAACACTCGCGCGTCATGCGCAGGAAATACTGAAGGAACCGTTTCTGCTTCTCACGGCCGAAGCCTGCCATCACCTCGCTCCACTTCCTCAGGTCGCGAACTTTTCGCTGATAGGCCAGTCGCATGAGCGCGATGTAGAGGGCTGGTTTTGGGGAGATAGAGATCGAGATCGGCAGAGCGGCTCAGCAGGAATGCCGAG
>ERZ809477.62-NODE-62-length-11140-cov-5.752368_pt1 | contig 11140 bp, 11 predicted proteins | sample MGYA00521238_ERZ809477 | MGnify/ENA primary metagenome ERZ809477 (study PRJEB31581, sample SAMEA3312793) | metagenome | study: EMG produced TPA metagenomics assembly of the PRJEB8939 data set (Metagenomic analyses of Rumen microbiomes reveals... | reverse complement strand
TGAACGGGTATGGGGCGGATTACGCACGCAACACATAATAAAGCAACAAAACGGGTCTTTTACTCAATCTACCTGCCTTTCTGTAATAGCCGTTGATACCGAACAGCCAATATCACCACCTACATGGTCTGGATTCACATGGTCTGTAAACAGAACTGTGAATCCAACCACGATTCAGCAGTTGGATGCACTATTGCGCTGCAAAGGTACAACGAAACTACATCTGCGACAACGTGTATTTCAACGAATGCTTACGAATCATATAGATATCATAGATTGGTACAACAAAACAACAGCAGCTATATGCTTCACTCGAAGTTATAGCTGCTGTCGCTACAATGTATAGGTACAACTACCTGTATTGAATGCTTACAGTTTATTAAGATACAAATAATTGAAAAATGCATCCGACGAGGAAGCTGAAGGAATTGCATAGAAAGCTGTACTTAAAAGCCCTGCGCCAATCATGAATGACGAGCCTATATCCAATGCACTCCGCAATAACGACTATACATTCAAGGCAGACGATGTAAAGAGGGGAAGTAACCTCGTAGGTCATGATGAAGGCATTGAGCGGGACATTGGTAAAGATATTGAGCACTACCGAAGCCGACAACACCTGCCACCGCCTTTCATGCATCCGTATCAGCAAGATACTCTCAAGAAGGATGGTAGCCATCAGTGGCACAAGAAGCGCCTGGCAGGTGGTATTGTTCTTGGAGAGGTAACCTAAGAGGAATCCTGGCAAGAGAACCATCGCTAACAGGCCGAATACCAATCCCTCACGCCTTGGAACGGCCTTAGTTGCCAAGTAGAGTGTGCATGGCATGGAGATATTGATGAGCAGCAAGGTTATCAGCACGAAGGCATCATGCCACGGACACATCAGAAACACGGCGGCACTGAGTAGCAAAGAGACACAGCACACATTTACCACACCCCACTTTTTGGATAGGAAACCACCCGCAGCCTTGCCAGTCATGACTATGACGCTTACTGCGACCATCGTCAAGGGCGTACCCATCGAGTGGATGGTTGTGCGCAGTGTCGGCACGCTCTCACTGATAAATGAACGGCCTGCCACGACTAACATCAGGCAGGAAAGGTAGAGAATCGGAATGGGGGACAGGGGCTGCTGGGAGGTATGCTTGGCTTCTTTTGTATAGATAGCTGAAGGCGTTTCTGTCAGAGCTTCAGCATAGTGGAGATGAATAACTGATAGTGCAAGAAGAGTTAGGATGAATACTGCCATAAGTGTCGGGCTGCTGAAACCAAAGCCTAGGGTCAGGCCAACAGATCCGGTCGAAACGAAGACGCCCATCATACGGATGTCGTTATGAGAAGTCACAGCCACATATTTGCCACCATAGACGTGAAAAAGCGAATTACCTAAGCCTAATAGTATGATGCCGGTCATTGCTGCCAAGAAGTTCCAGGAAACATGGAACAGACTTATCAACGATCCGCCGAAAAGTAGCGCCATCGCAAGTTTGAGGCCGTGTGGGTTGTCATCATTTGTGTCTACCCAACGACCAGTCAGCGGCTGAGTGCCAAAGGCCAGCACGTCGTAAAGTACAATTATCCCGTATGCCTCGAAATCACTAACTATCTGGCACGTTGTCATCATAAGCCCACATGCACAGACCCCATCAACAAGAAGATGTAGCATGGAGAGGAGGAACGTGTGGAATGCTATTGAATGCATTTATGCACCATCTTCTTTATCGTTAATAGAAACTTTACCCTCTGTATTATGATAACCTCTCGTTTAATAGGTCCACCATAAGTGACTATGGTACAAGAACGTTCATTAGGTGATTCATTTGAGGATAGTGCAGTAACGACTATCTTTACATCACTATTACCTGAACTTGGTGAAACATGCAACCATTCTCCATAAATAGTATTATCCCAATGCAGATCGGAAGACACAGATAAATCACTACTTGCACCCTTTTGGCTCTCTAAAATCACTCTATTAGAACTAACATTCAATTCATCATCATAATCATGTCGTGAACCACAACTTGCAACGTCCAATAAGATCGTAAAAAAAGCAAATAATAAATACTTCATAATTTAAAAATGTTCTTTTAAGTGTTTAATAAAATAGTTTTCACTGATTAATTGACGGTCACCGGCAGGCTGGCCTTATTTATGCTTTTTCATCTCTTCATCTGCCCACTTCATTCTCAATCGAGCTTTATCGCGAGTTTCTTTGGCCCATTTCAGTCGAAGTTGCGCTTTAGAAAGAGCTTCGTTTGCCCATCTTGTATAAAGACGCGACCGCTTATAGTCTCCTTTCTTGGCATAATTATCCGCTTTATGAGTGTAATCATTGGCCTTCTTTGTTAACTGCTCAGCCTCACGCTCATATTTTTCTGCTTGATCATTATACCGTTGCGCTTCTCGGAGATACTGTTGTGCCTTGTCTGCCTGAACGATAGTTGCAGACAAACCATTACTTGATACTCCTAAGATTAAAAGAAAAACGACTAAAAACCTTTTCATACTTCCCACTTATATTATAACATTTTGGACAAATAAGAAATCCATTCTTCAGCGATTGCCTGATGGCCTTTTACGGTTGGATGAGTTCCATCTATAGTTTCATATCGCTTATCATACTTGGTTAGACTCGGAATGTTTATATAACGTTTAGCTAAATCCGCAAGACCAATATGACAATTGTCCGCAGCACGTCGAATGGCATTATTGTAATCTTCTATACTGATACCCCCTAATTTGTCTGGGAAACGCCAAAGGTGGTTCTGTTTCAACGTTGTTTTCATTAGCGTTGCGCAGATAATCTTTGCGTTCGGGTAATAAAAACGCAATCCAGTTAGCATCTGATGATAGGCATCTTCAAAACACCGCAGATTCACCCTTCCATCATTGCTCAAGGGGGAACAGCTAATAGGTACACCATATCCAAAGTCGTTAAAACCCATATAAACCAGAATCAAGTCGGGTGTATATTCCGAAGTCCGCAAATTTGCAATCCGTTCCATACAACACCCTGCTGGGAATTCCTCTCCACTTACCTTGCTTCCAGAATATGAGTTATTTACGCAGAGATAAGAGTTAAGTTCTTGATTAACTTTTGCCCACCACGTATCATAGACACTTTGCAGTCCATTACGCATCCGCATGTCTTCATCATAATAGACTGCATATCCTTTTGGATTATAACCATTGTAAGTACTTATGGAATCCCCAAGTATTGATACTAACATACTACTTTTCAACTATCACTTTATAAGCCATTATAAGCCCAGGCTCTGCATTATATTTTAGTATATATGTTGTGCCTTCACTTATTCCTTTCAATTTTCCATTATTCTCTGATACTTTGACACCATCTGTAAAGATGTAATAATCACGGTCTTTGCATGCGTACAATTCTTTTCCGACTTTCAATGAGTAGATCTCAGATTGAATCCGATAATATATGAAACTCCCCATTTGATTCATGACTTCCAAAGCATTTTCTGTCAGTCCCGTCATAAACCATCTATATGTGCGACGATAGCCAAAGCCGTTTGACCACAAATTCAACATAATTCCGTTAGCCATGTATGTTCCATAAGTCCACGTATCAAATCCATATTCCAAATAGTAGTCATAGCCTATATAAGTTCTGTCTTCATTAAATGCCATCACTTCGTAATATCCTTTCTCTTTATTCCCCCAAAACCATTCTCCAACAAGTGTTGCATTTTGCTGTTCTGCCTTTTTCTCAATAAATGTAATGCTATCTATCCGTTCAATAGGAACGTCATATACACTGCCATCTTTGTAATTTACACGCATAACGTTTTGAGCTTCTGAGTTTGCGAAGAAAGAGAATAGAACAAAAATAGTCAACAGGGCGCATGTTAACTTACGACTTTTACGCATTCTATTTGCCTTCTGATTTTTATAAGTCTGTATGTCTCTAAATGACCTTATATGAAAAACAGAAAAGCCAGACTGACAAACTTCGATTTCTTTCTTCTTTTCACAATAGTCTATCTCTATTATTGTAATCCTATCTTGATTATCCATATTTGGCAAGATTTTCATATTGAAGGACTCGTCCATCCGATCCTTAGAAACCGCTAACCCTGTCACTCTTTTCATTTCTTTTTTGCCACACGCAGGACACACATCATTGCCTAGAGCATATCCACCACATTTCTCACAGATATGACACTTGCAATAGTAATTACTATAACTTTTTTTCTTAAAAGCAGTAGCATGGTCAACTACTGGTCGAAAGTTTGCACCTTGGCGTTGAAAGAAATCCATCTTTACACCTCCATACATCGGACATCCACCGCCTCCTGCATTTGGATTATTCAAATAACCACATTGTTCACATTTCACTATTCTCATAACTCACATTAAATTATTAGCAATCTTTATCGTCCTTATAATAACATCGCATTAGATGTCCTTCATTGTCACGTAAGTGCATACCATTGCCTCGGCAGTAATTCCACATATCGCATGCCATGCATTGGTTAGTTCTCAACCATTCGCGATTGCGATAGAGGCCAAACTTCTTATTCCAGACATCTGATAATTTGTCATTATAAATATTTCCTTGAGGATATTGGCTGCGTATGCTGAGACATCCAGAGATAGAACCATCTGCTAACACTGATGCAACATTAATACCTGCTTGACAGAAATATGGGTAGTCACGCACTTTCCATTCATAATTACCTAAGAACCCTTCACAACCATAACTGAGATGAATCTTCCCCTCCTTCCGAACCTTCACTATAAAATCCATAAGACTACGAAATTGTTCTTTGTTCAACTGAAATTCATCATTTGTCGCAGCACGCCCCATCGGGACAATAGTAAAAATCCTCCAATAGCGAACACCAATATCTATAAGATGTTGTTTAAAAGAATCCAGACAATCAAGGTTCTTTTGGTTTACGCAAGTTATAACATCCCAAGTAATATCCTTGTTTACAAGGATTTTAATTGCTCTTTCTGCCATTACGAAACTATTCTCATTTCCTCTAAGCCTGTTATGAGTGTCCTCAAATCCATCCAAACTAATAGCAATAGTTTCTAGTCCTGCATTAATCAAATGGTTACACATCTTATCATCAAGTAACATACCATTGCTCACCATTCCCCAATGAAAGCCCCTTTCCCTGATAGCTCGGCCACAGACACAAATGTCTTTTCTTACAAGAGGTTCTCCACCTGTAGTGACAACAAGTATTTTTCTTGCATCCATAACAGAACGAACATCGTCAAGTACCATGAGGAAATCACCCAACGGCATGTCTTGCATATTCGAAATTGTACGACAATCACTACCACAATGAAGACAACTCAAATTGCACCTAAGCGTACACTCCCAAAATAGTTGCTGGAGGATATGCCTTTCACAACGTTTTTGATATTGAACGCAAGCATGATCTAACCGAAATCGTTTAATAATACCTGGTCGAGGTAACATTTGCTTTTTCTTTTCACCACTATTCATTGTTTATAGGAGATAATGTTTGAGTAGAATCAACAGGAGGCGGACCATACACTGTTGGCTGATTAATGCTGTTTGAACAATCACCTAATAACCATGTTATAATTCCACCTATCAAAGCTCCAATTATTAATAAAACCATAAAACATGAACAATTCTTTCTTGGTGGTGGTCCATATATAGTTGGGTGCGGCTTTTGATATGGATTCATTTCTACTGGTGATGTATCATAAAAAGTTGGTTTTCTCCTTTGGAAGTCAGACGAGTTCTCTTTTTCAGCACTACAAAGTGGATACATTCCACCATATAGTTCTTCATCATAAATACAACCATTTTTTTTACATTTCGTATTATTCATTGCAATTATATTTTAGGTATTTTTGTGCTTACTAAGATGTCTCAACCATTGTTAATGGTGCCCAAAGCATTCTCTGTTATACCATCTATAAGTTCAATAAGAATTTCTGATATACCACCATCTTTATAATCAAATTTGAGCAAAATGAAAAAAGCAATAAAAATTGACATAATAACGCTGACTTATCCTTCCTTTTTTCGAAAGAAGCCGAAAATGGAATATAATTTCTTGTACCAGACAACATCTTCATCTATTTTGTCTATTGCATTGATAAACTCAATAGCAGATTGATATCGTTTAGATGGTTCTTTTTCTGTTGCTTTCTTTATGATTCTTCTAAAATGCTTTTCTTTTATTTCGTGTAATGGCATTTTTTGATTAGCCACTAAATTTATAAATGAATCAGGTAAGTGCCCTTCCAAGATATAGAACAACATAATTCCCAACGAATATAAATCAATCCGACCATCATTTAAATCACCATGATAAACATTACCATTTAGTAATTCTGGTGCAACCATGACCACATGATTCCCGTTTATTGTCCCATAAGAATACTTACGAGTGTTTCTTTCTCTGTACATACTTTGCTTTACTATGTACCAATGATAAGCTCCCATAAAGTTAATAGCGATTCGTTTGTCTTCCGTAAACAATATGTAATCTGGATCTATACAGCCTACACTTATCCCTTTGCTATGCAGATGATCTAACCCATTAAGTATATCTCTAGCAACGGTTTTCGCAAAACCAACCCGATTCTTTTCATATAATTCATACATTTGCAAAGCGAATTCAATTGTCTTTCCATTAATGCAATCTGTTTGGCCATGAATCAAACCAGATAATGATACACAGCAGAATGTTGTTAAAATGATGTAGGAACGAATAATCGTTCCATTTGTTGAAGTTTCCTCTATATAATCTGTTAGACCAATTATGTTCGAATTATAAAAGACAGACGTAGGAATATTTTTTAGCCACGCTAAAAACTGTTCTGAAACTCGAACATTTGTATTTGTGATATAGATAATTACAGACTTTTGTATCGTGTCTGATACACAACGTCCAGAAAAACAAGACCAATACGCATCAACTTCAATTGGTGGAATACTTGGGTCATATTCGTAACACTTACCACTTTTGGATTGTAATGTCTTCATACGTTTACATATAATATCATGAATATCTTGAACGTCTATTCCATTCTGCCTGTGTCATGCTGGCTATAAGTCGTAAATGTTCGCCTTCCACCAATTCATAAACATCAATTTGATCACCTAAGTAAGCCAGAGTACCTAAAAATGTCGGTGGTATTCCTGGACCAGGAATACATGTACTGGATATGTCCTCAATACCGTCATATATACATTTGATTTCCATAGACACCCAATCCTTATTATCCACCATACCCCATTTTCCCCCATTAGACACTTTACAGAAGCCGAACAAGGATACAGGCAGTATAGCATCGTAGACTAATTGAGTAGATTGGCTAAACGGATGTATCTTGTGGGAATCTGCGATAAGGGGTGAAAGGTCGCAGGCATAATAGAATTTAGTACTTTGAGGGTGACACCCTTCTAATCCATGATCTTCTTCCACTTTGACATCTTGTTTCTGCCAAGGAAATACTTTCTTACGAACACTGATACTAAAGAATTTCATCTTTTGTCTATCATACGTAAGATAAATACCTGCTTCTATTTTTTGTAACCCTATTAATTGAAGGAACTCCTTGGGCGAAGGTAGCCGGAGGCCTAACACGAATCCATTTTGGACCTCCTTGAACCAGTTGTCTATTTTTTTTAATCCCGTCATTAAATATCTATCCATAAACAATTTCTCAATTGTTGCTATGTCAACAGGTTCTTTGCTAATAAAGAAATCAGACATCTTTTCCATTCCTTCAAGAAATAATTTAGCTTTCTCTGTGTCATTCTCCAACACATTATTGCCACTGTCATTCCTGTGAATGAACTTGTTATCGTATATATAAGGTGGGAAATATCCGTGCGATATTGCTTCCATAAAGTCATGGACGCATTTAAAATCACCGGAAAAAGCATGTCTGATGGCTTTCTCCTTATAATAATTCAGATGCCCCTTCTCCTTTGCAATGGCAAATAAGTGTTCTGTCTTTTCATCGTTTGGTTTTATCTCAGACGTTCCAGACAAAAGATATAGAAAAATATTCGCAAGGGCATAAATGTCAGCCAGGATACTATTCTGTTCTCCTCCGTATAACCGTTTTACACCACCATCAATCAAAAAAAGGCTATCCTTGTTACGCATGACGATGTTGTTTAACTTCAAGTCGCCATGCACGTAGCCTTTTTGATGAAATGCTTCTAGCCCTGAAGCTATTTTCCTGATGATGTACTCCGCATATCCTTCGTCTATAATAGTAGATTGTCGAGATATATAATCGGCTAACGTCCCTTCAGGCAGATACTCCATCGAATAGTAATATGTGCCGTTAGTACACATGCAATCATAAACACGTACAACATTAGGGTGATTGATTTTGGATAGAACTGTGTATTCGTCCATGAAGTTCCTATATAGAATCTCTGATTTTTGATCCTTTGGATATAAGATACTCATATCTCCCAAACGCTGACAACAATCCATAGATGCCCATTCTTTCAATGCAACCTGGCAAGAAGCATTGTGTTTAGGTGAAAATAGAGTTGCCAAATATACATAGCCATTAGCTCCCCTTCCAATAACTTTCGTTATCGTATATTGATAGCGTTCAGAATAAAGGACAAAGCCCTTTGGTAATGAAGTAATATTATTCACCCTATTTATTATATTTTAGAAACAATTGTACACAACGTTGTCCCACAGAAGTCTCACAATCTGGACATTTTACTATTATATACCCGAATCGTTTGTACTTGATTGGAAAGCATGATTAATTTATCTTTTCCATTATCAATTATTTATCGTTTTTATACTACAGGCAAACGGAATAGTTCCAATCTCGTTTTCACGAATGAAAACTGCAAAGGGGCGTATTATGTGGAACGGTACAACTATGGTGTCCTTAATTTTTCTACCTTTAGGAGCCGTTGCAGCATCGTGTGAAGGAATAATGCTATAACTATGGTTAGTTCTCCCCGTAACGATAATAATTGTTCCGCCACTTGATGCTGATGTAGATTCTTCATTCACCTCAAAGTTACACACTTGGAAAACATTACTTAATTTGTATCCGTTTGGTGAAACTTTAGGGAGATTTGTATGATACATGATCTTTGTGGCAGAGTTAGCTCCTGAATTCTGAGGATTTAGTCCAGTTGATGCTTGTAACCTAAATTTGGGAATACGAATATCAATAAGTGTATCTGTTATCAGAGTATCAACAACATTGAATGTACCATAAGCAGTTGTCGTGTCTCTTTGGATAAGATATTCTCCATGAAAGGCTCTTGTCGTATCGCTAACAAAATCCATACATTTTGTGATTCCCTTGTTATTCAGAGCGACAAGACTCTTTTCAAGGCCGTCTTCAGAATGTGGCAGGACTATATACATAGAATACTCATTACCCTTATATGGAATTTCTATCATTTCAAAATCTCCGAAATCTGCATATTTCCCTTTACGTGTCGTACATAATTGTTTACAGACCATCTTAGTTCCATTCGCATTATTGAAAATATTAGTCTGTGCAGAATCTAACCTAAAATTTACATCCCACTCTCCTTTGAATGACATCGATGATGTAACTAGTGGCTTGGCACTTTGTAAAGCCGATTGCTTTATGAATACACCAGATGTCCCCATCTGACCATTGACTACTTGGTTAATTTCATCTATACTTGAATTATTCTGGATATCCATTCCCTTAACTCCAAACCCATAGAACTTTGATGTAGATAAGAATGAATTATATACGGCAGACTTCTTATCCATCCATAAATTGCTGGCAAAGGAAATACCTTTTTTTTCAGCATTCTTTTTGGCTGACTCGTTTTTTTTGTTTATGTATTTGCGAAAAAAGGAATTCATATCCTCGTTTTTGGCCTGCCCGATTCCCATGCTCTCTTTAAATGCATTACCACTTTTTTTGTCATCAGTAAAATTAGCCATCAAAGAGTATAGCATTGTTGCACTGACAGGTGACAAAATAGTGTTGTCATCAGTATGACTATAGTCAGCTAACATCTTTACGGAATATTCATTCAGTGCGCTACCTATGGCCTTTTCCTCAGAACTAAGTGGAGCATGATATTTTTGAGGACTATATGCTGTTGTGTCATCACCTACGACATAAAGATTATGTGAAGCATTATAAGTGGAGTCATATTGGGCAATATTGTTTTGTCCTGTAGAAGAGCCTGTCCTAGCAGACTCAACATCATGCTCACTGCAACATATCAATAACAAACATATAATCAACCCAATAAATTTTTTATATATGCCTGACTTCTTAGTCGAAAATCTTTTTTGTATCATCTTAATGTAAATTGGGATATGTTGGGGTATTTAGTATAGATGAGGGCACGATAAAATAGTACCCTCATCTATTATTTACCATCTATTCATTTTAAACTGAGGCATTTGTTCTTGGTCAGTTAGTTCAAGAGTCAATGACTTCGCTTTTTCTAAAACATAAACCCAGTTGGGCTGAGTTTTTCCTGTTAAAGCAGAAGAAACTGCTTCTCGTAGTGCTATGCCGAACAATGCACCATACTGCCTATTACTATAAGAATACTGTCCACGAATAGAAGCAGATATTTCATAGGAACGATGACCTTCAAAGTCAGTAAACAATTTCTTGGTCAATGTTGGATCAAAACCTGAATATGTCCTCTTTTCTCGACGTGCTCCCTCCGAATCCATATTGCAACAATCTGAAATGCAAAGGATCAACTTGGCATTTCCAAATTTTTCACGAAGCTTATTATATATCGTGGTTTCACCATATTGACGATCAAGGAACGCCATGTGAGGCCATTCGTCATCGTCCCAGTTCGCACCATGACCACTATAATAAAACACGACGATGTCATTGAGACCAACGTTCAGAGATTCTATAGCCTGTAGAGCATTCGTTGCTCTAAAAGATTGGCCACTATAGCGCAGCATGTTGTTCTTATAGCCAAGCGACTGAGCTATCTTTGTGAAGAACGATGACATATTATTATAATCCGCAGTGCGGTCAACCTGCCGATTTGGCTCTTCTTTATTCACCATGATTATGGTGTGAAATGTCTGTGCTTGTATAAAAAAAGATCGAGATCGGAAGAGCGGTTCAGCAGGAATGCCGAGACCGATAT
>ERZ809477.61-NODE-61-length-11143-cov-6.213474_pt1 | contig 11143 bp, 7 predicted proteins | sample MGYA00521238_ERZ809477 | MGnify/ENA primary metagenome ERZ809477 (study PRJEB31581, sample SAMEA3312793) | metagenome | study: EMG produced TPA metagenomics assembly of the PRJEB8939 data set (Metagenomic analyses of Rumen microbiomes reveals... | reverse complement strand
TCGGTCTCGGCATTCCTGCTGAACCGCTCTTCCGATCTCGATCTTGAATGAAACAACCGGTTCGCTGAATATTTTTGGCGAGCCGGTTTGTTTGGATTATCTTTGCATCATCAAAAATAGAAAAAGACAGAGTTATGAAGAAGATTTTGTATTTCATGATGCTTGCAGCATCGGTAGCAGTACTGACGTGCTGCTCGGCGGAAGACCCGTTCGAGGAGTTTGTAGACAATGGTAATGACAGCTGGAACGGTGGCGGTATGCAGACAAATGGGAATTCAGCCACAATAGGCGAACTGACCACGTTCGACGTTGCAATAGACAGGACCACGGCTGAGCCGACAGAGGCCGCAACGGCCTATCTGCCCGACGAGGAGGACGCGCTGGAGGACAATGACTTCACGACGGAGGTCAGCATCGACCTGTCGAATCCCGTGGCAAAGACGGAGAACGGTGTGGAGGTGACGGTCAGTGGCGGTCATGTGACGGCCAACCACGGGTCGGAGAAGAAGGTGTGCTACGTGGTGAGTGGTACGACGGCCAACGGTTCGCTGACCATCTTGGGCGAGAAGAAGTATGCCGTGAAGCTCAGCGGTGCGAGCATCACCAATCCCGACTCGGCGGCGCTGAACCTGCTGAGCGGCAAGCGGGCATTCATCATCCTGACCGACGGCACTACAAACACACTGGCCGACGGTACGGGCGGCTCGCAGAAGGGCGCCCTCTACTGCAAGGGCAAGCTGCTGTTCAATGGAAGCGGGACGCTCAGTGTCACTGGTAATAGCAATAATGGCATCCATTCGGCCGACTACATCGCCTTTAACAAAGGTAATAATATTTACGTGAAGTCGACGGCCAATCACGGCATCAAGGCCAACGACGGCATCTACATCAACGGGGGCATCCTGAACGTCGAGGTGACGGCGGCGGCTGCGAAGGGCATCAACTGCGAGAGTAACATCATCGTCAACGGCGGGCGCACCACCGTGCTGACCACGGGCGACGGTATGTACGACACGGATGACCGCGAGGCCAAGGGGGCGGCAGGCATCAAGGCCGACTCAGCGCTGACGGTGAATGGCGGCGAGCTGTGGCTGAAGAATACAGGCTCGGGCGGCAAGGGCATCAACGTGGATATGGAGGCCCGGTTCAATGGCGGCAGCGTCTATGTCATCACCAAGGGCGGACAGTACAAGAGCAACAACGACACCTCGTCGCCCAAGGGCATCAAAGCCGATGGCAACATCACCGTGAGCGGCGGCCGTATCTGGGTGCGCACCAGCGGCTATAACGGCGAGGGCATTGAGACGAAGAAGGAATTGAGCATCACGGGTGGCGAGGTGGCCTCGTATGCCTACGACGACGCCGTCAACTCGAAAAGCACGATGACCATCAGCGGAGGCTACGTCTATGCCCAAGGCCAGCACAACGACGGGCTGGATGCCAACGGCAACTGCTACATCAAAGGCGGCACCGTCTACGCCATCTGTTCCGGCTCGCCAGAGGTGGCCATCGATGCCAACACCGAGGGCGGCTACAAGCTCTACCTGACGGGCGGCACCGTCGTCGCCGTGGGCGGATTGGAGAACGGCTCTCAGCTCTCGCAGTCGTGCTATCAGAGTTCATGGTCGGCCAACACGTGGTATGCGCTGACCGTCGGCAGCAATACGTTCTCGTTCCAGACTCCGTCAAGCGGTGGTACTGGCTTGGTGGTCAGCGGGGCTTCGCAGCCCACACTCCAGTCGGGCGTCAGCATTAGTGGCGGCACGGCCTACTTCGGTGGTCTCGGTATCAGCGGCGGCACCGTCAGCGGTGGCTCCAGCGTCAGCCTCTCCACCTATACAAGCGGCAGTGGCATGGGCGGCGGTCCCGGTGGTGGCGGTCCTGGTGGCTGGCGCTAATGCAACAAAAATGCGTGGTGTATATATCAAAAACGGCATGAAATACGTTATTAAGTAAAAACTACCGCAAAGATGAGAAAAATATTATGCATCCTAAGTCTGATTGCCGTGCAGGTATCAGCACAAACGTTCACGCAGTACACCACGACGGAGCAGCAGCCGTGGCAAACGAAAGGTAAGGTCTCGCTCTCGGCGAAAGCCAAGGCGCAGCCTATTCTTCACTCTTCACTCTTCACTCTTCACTCAAAGCCTTTCAAGGCTTTCGGTACCTGCTTCAACGAACTCGACCTTGATGCTATCCGACTGCTGAAGCCGGAGGAGCAGGAGAAAATCATGCACGATATCTTCGCGCCCGACGGCGACCTGCGCTTCACACGCGGACGTCTGACGATGAACGCCAACGACTATAGTCGTGCGTGGTACTCGTGTGACACAGTGGCGGGCGACTTCGCGCTGAAGTACTTCAACATCGAGCACGACAAAGAAAATGTTATCCAGCTCATCAAGATGGCGCAGCGGTGGCAGCCTGCCATGACTTTCTGGGTGTCGCCGTGGAGTCCGCCAGCGTGGATGAAGATAAACCAGGACTACTGCGTTGCAAGCTCGCCATATAACACACAGCCGAAGGAGAAGGATTATTTGCTCTTCGACGACGGCGGCATGCCCGATCCCAACGAGATGCAGTTCTTAGGAGAGCGCAAGGGTCTGTTCCCCAAGAAGCTGGCCTCGCAGAACTATTTTATCCAAGACCCGCGCTACCTGCAGGCCTATGCGAATATGTTCTGCAAGTTCATCGACCTCTATGCTGGGGAGAACATACCCATTGACATGGTGATGTACCAGAACGAAGCATACAGCTACACGCCTTATCCAGGATGCGCATGGACGGCAGAGGGCACCATTAAGTTTAACAAGGATTATCTGGCGCCCACCCTGCGCGAAAAGCATCCTGAGGTGAAGCTTTATGTGGGCACGTTCAACACCAACCGTCAGGACTATGTGCAGCGCATTGTCAACGGGCTGCAAGGCTGTGTGGAGGGACTCGGCTTTCAGTGGGAAGGCCGCGAGAATCTTGACTATATGCGCGAACACCATCCCGAACTGCACATGGTGAGCAGCGAGAGCGAGTGCGGCAACGGCCAGATGGGCTGGCGTGCCGGCGAGCACACCTTCTACCTGCTGCACGAGTACATCGGTCGTGGCTGCGACGAGTACTACAACTGGAACTTCATCCTTTGTGACCAGGGCCGCAGCGCCTGGGGCTGGAAGCAGAACGCCCTCGTGCAGGTGCGCTCGGCCAACCGCACTTATCGCTACACTCCCGAGTACTACGCCTACAAGCACTTCTCCCACTTCGTGGAGCCGGGCAGCACCCTCCTTGCTTTCTATCCGATAAAAGACGGTCTCCAGACCATCGCCTTCCAGCGTCCTGATGGCAAGCGCGTCATCATCTGCGGCAATACCAATAACGAGGCTCGTGAACTTAGTATTCCCGTTGGCAAGCGTTACCTCAATGCGACCCTCGTCGCCCATTCGTTCAATACGTTTGTAGAAAAATAAAACGAACATGAAAAGAGCCTTTCTATTAATACTATTAGGGCTGGCATTTACAGTGCAGGCTCAAAATAGACAAAAGTTCGCTGGTTACCTTTTCGCCTATTTCGAAGGAGGGGCGAGCAGAACCTGATGGAACAACTGCGGTTCGCAGTGAGCGAGGACGCACAGAACTGGTATGCGCTGAACGAGAACAGACCCCTACGCTCCCATGGGCATCATCAGCGAGATTGCCGGTAACTCGAACACCACACACCCCGCCATCGTCAATTTCAGGAACCAATGGCTTTTCTTCTCCCACAACGGCGGTCTGACCGACGGCACCAGCTACAGTCGCAGCATCATTGCCGAGCCTATGAACTATGACGGTGACGGGCGCATCTGCAGGATTCCCGCCACCGCCGAAGGTGTCAGCCAGGTGCCGTAGATGGGTGCCTGGCAAAAGTCCAAATAGATTACTTCCATATCTTCCTCGTGGTGCCATCAGGCATTACGAGGATGTTCATACCCTTCTGTAACTTGCCAATCCGCTTACCATCAGGCGTGTAGATGCGTACTTTCCCTTGCTGCACCATCATCACCTCAGTGATTCCCGTTGCGTAAACGGCTATCACGGTGACGTCGTGGTCAGGCATCACGGCAGGCTCACCTTCCCACACGAAGCTGACGTAGTCGCCCTGCGGGGCGGGCTCTGGCGTGATGGGGGTGCCCTCCTTGACGAGACTGGTCTTGTAGGGGGTGTCGTCGATGAGATAGGTCAGGGTGTAGCTGGGCAACTCGGTGATGATGAGCTTGCCGTCGACATAGCTGATGGCATAGTTCTGGGCTTCCGCTCCGCCTACGGTGACGGGATATTCGCCGGGGGCGCTGCTGGCGGTGGCCTCGCTGGTGACAACAGGCTGGCGTGTCAGCACGGCACTGGTCTCATTGTTCTTGAAGCCCTGATAGGTGAGGGTGAACTCAGGCAGCGGGTCGCCTTCGCGTTTGGTGTAGGTGCCAGCACTGATGGTGAGGGGAGCAGGCTCGATGGTGAGGGTGCCTTCCACATAGGTGACCTCTTCGTTGCTGACGGTGCCTTGGCTCACGACGATGGGATAGGTGCCTACGGGCGAGTTGGCCGTAGCCTCACAGCTGATGACTGGCGTTCCCTCGAGGTCTCCGCCTTCGACAGTATATTCAAAGGCGGGGTTGGCATCGCCATAGAGGCGACTGTAATTTTGTGCGGTGATCACTGAGGGATCGGGATCTGGCGTGAACTTGAACTTCGCACAGTTGACGAGCTCCTTGGTGTCCTTGTTGAGTAGCAGTGCCACGACGACCAGCTGATCCTTGTTCTGGATGCGTGTGTTGCCCGTGATGTCGAGCGTGTAGGTATAGTTCATGGGCACCTCGCTGGTGATGGTGGCAGGCAGTGAGCCTACAACGCCGGTGTCGTGCTGCCAAGTGGCCACGGGAACATGGTCATACTTCACGTCCTGCATCACACTGGGGCTGTCTACCAACGGCTTGAGGTTGGGGTCGTTGATGGTGCTGCCCGAGAAGTAGTTCTTCTGACTCCAGCCTGTCTGCTTATCCTCAAGCAGCAGGTAGCCAATCTGATAGGGCGACGAGGCGACGTCCTCAACGAAGGTAGTGGTGGTACTGACCTTGATGGCCGTCTTGCTGTCATCGGCCCACTGGGCATCCACCGCTATCTCGCCAATGGTATATTGACGCATGGCATTCTCGACATCGAGCTTGATGCCAAAGGGAAGGATGCTGGAACCATAGTAGGGGTCGACCACCTCGACACGGTTGATCTGGCAACTGGGGAAGCTGGTGGCATTGACGCTGTAGCCGGGCAGTTCCATGAGGTCGTTGCTATGCACAGCAACGGTAACGACGTCATCGTGGAAGGTCTTGTTGAGCAGTTTCAGGCCAGTGGCACCACGGGGGCACCATCCGCACCAGGTGCCAGTAGCCTCCTCGACCAGCGGCACGAACTTGGGCTTGCGCTTCACGGTGACCAGCGTACCGGTGGCTGTCTTCTCGGTCGCCTCGTTATCCACCCCGTTCACCTTGGTGATGGTCAGCGTCTTCACTTTCTCGCCAACGGTGGCATCGGCAGGGAAAGGTATGAGCACCTGTGCCGTCATCATATAGGAGAGGGGCGAGATGTCGATATGCCCCTGATAGACGTTGTCGCCGGTGGTAATAGTATAGTCGATGTTGGTGATGGGGTCGATGCTGCCACCCACCATGTAGACGGGCACGTCGACCAGCGTGTTCAGTCCGGCATAATGCGTGCCGAAGTCGGATACAGCCACGCTGGCGGCATACTGTCCAAGCTCATCATCGGTAGGATCCATCTCGATAATCTTCGGGAAGGAACCCCAGCCAGAAGTGGCAGCATAGGCGTTCTTTGTGCCGAAGGGGACATAGAGCACAGCCGTCTCCATGTTTGAGCCGCTGAATACCGTGGAACTGACGGGGAACGGCTTCTTGATGTAGCTGACCACAGTGGTGAGGTTGTTGCAGAAGCGGAAGCAGGACTCGCCCAACTCCTTTATACCGGCAGGTATTTCGATATAGGCCAAAGACTGATACTGGAAAGCCAGAGGCGCAATCTTCACCACGTCCTCAGGAATCTTTGTCGTGCCGAAGCCCTGAATCAGCGTGTTGGTGGCCGTCTCGATAATGGCGTTGCAATTATTTCGCGAGTCATAGACAGGATTCTCAGGATCGATGACAAGCGACGAAATATTCGAACAGCCTACAAACGGGCCTGTACCCAGCTCGACGATGCTCTTGGAAAGCCTGACGGAGGTCAGGCCCTCGTCGGCCCAGAAAGCGGAATTGTCAATGCTCCTCACACCATCGGGCAGGTCGAGGCTGGTCAGACCTCTCACACCACTGAAGGAAGATCTGCCAAGGCCCACCACACTGGCCGGCACCATGGTGGAGCGGCAGCCAATGAGCAGGATATTGGTAGAGGTCTCGATGATGGCATTGCAGTCCTCACGAGAGTCGAACACAGGGTTGCCGGCCTCAACACTGATGGATGCCAGGCTATGGCATTGATAGAAGATTTCGAAGTCCAGCTTAGTGACAGACTTGGGAATAACAATCTTCTTGATGCCCGAATTCATGAATGCACTCTTGCCAATAGACTTCAAGGTGTTGGGAAGCTTAATCTCCTCCAGCGTGATGGCGCCAGCCAATCCATCTTGGCCGATGGCATCATTCTCTATTCTTGCATTGGTCATGTCGAGGAGGCGCAAGATGCCATGCTGATTGACTCCACACAAATTGTATTTGATAAAGCGGAGGTCATCGGCATTGAGCTGCCCCGTCAGCGTCAGACTCTCAATGTTGTCAATCTCGTCCTCAGGGATGAGTGTCGACAGGCTCCCGGCAGTAGCCACATGCAACGTACGTGATGACTGGAGTTCCGACTCCTCCAATATGGTGGAGAAAGCATTCCATCCCGTTGCATCCTGATACAGAGCCTTCGTACCGTCAGGCACTATCAGCCTGGCTTCCGGCGAAACCTGGTTAAAGGTGGTGGCATCAATGGTGGGCGGCGTCTGACACTTTACCCGGCACACCTTCGGCTTGAAGAAGCCAAAAGCAGAGCTGCCAATGGTGGTGACATTGGAGGGAATCTCCAGATAACGCAACCAGATACCTTCAAAGGCCAACTTGCCTATGTGCTTCAGCGACTGTGGCAGTGTGACAGTTCTTATATCGTTGTAACGAAACGCCGCATCGCCGATGGCCTCAATGCCTTCTGGAATTTCAGAACCGGCACTGCCCATCAGGACGGTGTTCGTGGCCGTCTCAATCAAACAGTTACAGTTATTCCTGCTATCATAGACGGTGTTTTCGCTATCCACCGAAATGCCTTGCAAAAGAGCAACGCTGAATGCTGCCATTCCTATCGACGTGACATTCTTGGGAATATGCAGGTATTTCAGCGGTGCGCCCTCAAAAGCATTTGGCTCGATGGTTGTCAGGCTCTCAGGCAACGTTATGCCGAGAATGTTCGTGGAGAGAGAAAAGGTTGCTATCGTGGTCACGCCCTCAGGGATGACGGTAGCAGGACAGCCGGCAATGAGCGTGTTCGTGGCACGCTCGATGATGGCATTGCTGCCGGCAGGCGAGTAGTAGGTGGGGTTGTCCTCCTCCACCTCTATAGCCCCCAGGTTCTTGCATCCCGTGAAGAGGCCTCGGCCTATGCTGGTGACGGTCTTCGGCACGACGAAAGAACGCAAGTCGGTACTAGAAAAGGCACCTAACTTGTAGGACTTGATGCTGGAGGGAAGGATGAGCGTCTGCAGGGCTTGGCACCCAGAGAACATGTTCTCGCCCACCACATCATCCTCAGTTGTATAGCTCCTGTAGTACGCCTTTCCACCCTTCACAATCCTGGCATCCTTCATGTCGAGCGTCTGCAAGCTGGAATTCGCCATTTCTCGAATCACATAGATGTCGTCACCATTCAGGTTGCCAGCGATGGTGAGTTTCTTGATACTGCCACGTTCCTTCTCAGGAATCATGTCGGCCAGCGTGCCAGCCTTGTCAAGTTGAATGGTACGCTCGAAAGCAGCATCTATAGCATCGTCATTGTTGTTAGATGCAGGCTGGATTGCGATGATGGCATTCTGGTTTTCCGTGTAGTGCTGCATGTCGTTGGGACTCAGGTTGGTCAAGGCGAAATAGCCGTCACACTGTCCGCTCCAGCCCCAGTTCACACAGAACAGGCCGTCCTTATAGCCATGTAGGACGAAGGAGTGGCCCGACAAGCCGTTTCCCGCGTCACCACTGTAGATCACAGGGCGTCCCACAGTCAGTTCGTTGTAGATCAACTCCTCCCATTCAGCATCGGAATAGGAGCTGCGGCCTACAAGCGTGGTCGTCTTGCTGTAGTTGAAGACCGATATCAGGGCACCGGCAATATCGATGGCACGGGCTCCCGACTCGATGGGCATGTAGTCCATCGTGACGGCCTGGCCACAATAGCGCATCAGCCAGGCGATTTCGTCGTCAGTCATGCTGTACCATCCAATCTTACGGGCAGGAAGTTCTGGCATATAGACCTGCTCCGTATTCGATGTATAGTCTGCTACCGACCTCACCTCGTTGATAGGCCACTGGAAGTAGTTGATGACCTGTGCCATTGCCGTGGCCACACAGCCCGTAGGAGACTTCTGTCCATTCACTACGGGGCAGTGATTGTTGTAAGGAGCCCACTGATCCCATTTCGTCGTAACCAGCGGCTGCACCTCCGGCCTGCTGGCTGAAGCAGGGGCGCTGAGATGCTGGGCACCATCGGAAGGTGCATTGGCAATCTCGTCGTAGTAGTCCAGCAGCCACTTCACGTTGTCAGGCAGTTGATCCATGCTGAAGCTGCCACTCTCGGAATAACCGAGAATGTCCTTCAGGCGGTTATCGCCTGCCACAATGACAAAGCCGCCGTTGTTCTCAGCATTAAAAACATAGTAGCCCGCACTGCCTCTATCCTTCTGCGGAGCACGCTTCCTCATGCCGCTATGCTTGAATACCTTGCCCTGCATAAACTGCTGGGCTTTCTGCAGAGCCTCTCGCTCTGTCACTTTCTCTGCCTGTGCCACTAATCCAAGGAAAGCACACGCTAACAACAATAATAGTTTCTTCATATGTCAGATTTTTAAATGGCAAAGTTGTGGAAATCAGCTATTCGTAGTCATCGATAACGGCGTTCATAAAGTCCATCATGGGCTTGGCTGTTCGGAAGACGTGTTCCATCTCATCGAGCCAGGCATCGCCCTCGAAGAAATCATTATCGAAGCGATGCCAGGCGCAGTAGTCCTTCAGCCGGAGGAAGTTCACGTAGGCATAGTCACGTGGGAAGCCTGACGGGCTGGTCTTCAGTTTCGACATGCCGAAGCCCTGCGCACTTTCCCACGTAGCGTTGCCGTCGTCAGCGAAAAGCTTCTTGAACGCTGGCGTATCGACGCAGCGCAGCCACTGCTCCTCGTTAGCCATCAGCTCATTACGACAAGCCGTGAGGATATTCGTTGGCAGCCAGTAGTTGCCGACGGCCAGCAGACAGCTGTCGGGCTCCATGTGCAGGTAATAGCCGCCGCGCAGCGCCTTCTTGCCGTGTGCATTGATGTAGGCTCCGAAGTGATTCTTGTAGGGAGACTTGTCTGTCGAGAAACGTGTATCGCGATTGAAGCGATAAGTACAGTCCTTCACTGTCTGTGTAGCCACCGTGGGATCGAAGGTGATGATACGTCCGATGGCCTGCTGCACACCCCGCTCCCACTCAGCCCGCACTGCCTCATACTCCTGATGGTTGGCATGGAACCATTCGCGGTTGTTGTTCGCCATAATCTGGCGCAGATAGCCCAGTATTCTTTTTGCATCCATATACTAATCTGGTATTTAAGCAGCCAACATCTCTTCACCCAATTTGTGAATACGGGAAATGATTTCCTCTTCACGTTCTTTCGAAGGCTTTTTGAAGCCATTTATGTAATTTCGGAGCAACGTAGGGTTTAAGCCCATTGAACGGGCAAACTCTGCTATGTTGATTTCTTTGTGTGTCAAGAAGAAACGCTGCAAAGCGCTCGGTTCGGCATCCTCGTACTCGAAGCTCTCAAAACTTATGTCCTCATCAAGGTCGCGCCAATGGATACCGCCCATTCCGAAGGTGTATTTACTGCGTACATCGTCAGAGGCATCACGCAACTTTGGATACCATAGCAATGATTGCTTGTACTCCTTTTCTTTTTCGTCCTTGCCATAAATATAGTCGGCATCAAACCAAATCTTCGTGATCTTCATGTTCAGTCCTCCCTTTTGTCTTTGTCAAAATACTCTTTCCAACGCTTAAGTTGTCATCAACCATCTTCTTGATCTTCTTAAAGTCGTTGGCTTTTATCCCAGTTTTTTCAACTTGCACGAATTCCTCTCCGTCCCAGTCGAATTTTGCCATACCACCATTGCCTTCCACATGAATGTGTGGTGGTTCATGCTCCCTGCTGTAAAAGAAGAAAGAAAAACCAAAAAATCTGAATACTTCTGGCATAATCCTATAATGTTTTGCTCTTTTTGGTGCAAAAATAGGAATTATTTTTGATACCTCCAAATTTTACGGAAACTTTCTTACGATTCCCCCTCAACGTGACTTATACTGATAGAGGTGATTTCATTTCTTGAATAAGTCATCGCACGTAACAACCCTCTGAACTTTTCCGCTATGCTTACCTTGCACAAGTCCATAAGTAGTTATCAATGTCAGATGCACTTTTTGTTTAGAAGAAAGCGTCTCCTTTAGCAAATTTTCCCGATGAAGCATCTTTGTCTCTTCTTCCTTATCAATAGAATAAGGTGAGTCGCAGAATTTCATCTCGCAGAGGTTGACGATGTTGTCAGCCCTGATAATAAGCAGATCCACTTGCGCACCAGCCCTCGTTTCATCACCCTTTATATTCCATGCGGAAATGGAAGACTTCTATTTCTTTTTTCTTCCAATGACAGTACTCATAATTGTCTAATTTTGCCGCAAAGATAGTAAAAGTATAGCAATCGGCAAAATAAAATATATTATATTCTGCCGTTTCCTATGTCTTTTTAACACAAAAGGCAAGTTTTCCATTAATTAACTCGTTCGAAGCGTTGAGTCGACTCATTCGATCGAACGAGTCGACTCATTTGATAGATCG
>ERZ809477.60-NODE-60-length-11153-cov-7.313480_pt1 | contig 11153 bp, 11 predicted proteins | sample MGYA00521238_ERZ809477 | MGnify/ENA primary metagenome ERZ809477 (study PRJEB31581, sample SAMEA3312793) | metagenome | study: EMG produced TPA metagenomics assembly of the PRJEB8939 data set (Metagenomic analyses of Rumen microbiomes reveals... | reverse complement strand
GATCTACACTCTTTCCCTACACGACGCTCTTCCGATCTCGATCTTTTGGATTGTTTCACTCTTTATCTATATCTTTGCAGTCGCAACCAAACATTTTCGCTATGCAACGTAACAAAATTGCCGAACAAATGACCCTTGACCTGTTAGACACTATCCCAAACTACGAGGGAGAGAGCCTTAACACTTCACCGCGTCACCGAGAAGCCTTTATCAGCGAACTTTCCGAAGAGGAAGTGCGCAGCAAAGCTCGCAAAGAGCTGCGCAATTACCGTCGGAGGCAACGTACTCGAATGAAAGGCGCAACCGCTTCCACCCAAGAGGACGCAGAGGCTAATATTGAATTGGCTGAACGGCTGGAATCTGAAACTATGCCTTACACCGCTGAGGTTATTCGCAGCAACCCTTCCGTTTTATCGCCATCCGATATTAAACGCGTAGATACTATGCTGACTAACCGCAGCCCAGCACTTAGTCGCTTGCTTGGTGATATGAACCTCGATCTTGACAGGGGCTTATCCAAGACTGATACGGATAACTTGCTTGCAGCATTGCTTACAGCGACCGAAAGCCAGTTGGAAACGCTTGCCGCCAATCCAGCTGTGCCGGTGGTTATCAAAACCATCATCCGCAGATTGCTTGCAGATTCTGTCAGGGGCGACACGGCTGCTATCGAGAGGCTTTGGGATAGGCTCTTCGGCAAGCCTGCTAACGCTCTGGCCATTGCGACACCCGCGCAACAGCAAGCCGCCTCTTCATCCGATCAGAACATACTGCCCTCTACACCTGTCAGCCGCGAGGCTTTCCTTATCTTGCGTGAGACCTTAATGAGTTAAGCCATGGCACAAGTAAGCAATCCGAAACAACTCCTTGCGCTTGACATGCTCTCGTCCTTGGAGGACTACACCAGAGCGATGTTTAAGGCTCAGTACGAGAAGCCTTTCGTAGTGGCGTACCACCATAAGCTCATCTTTGATGCGCTACAAGATGTGGTTGACGGTAAGTGTAACCGCCTTATCATTAACATGCCCCCGCGATACTCCAAGACAGAGGTGGCCATCAAGTGCTTCATATCTTGGTGCTTCGCGCTTAATCCACGATGCAAGTTCCTTCACCTGTCCTATTCCGATACGCTGGTGCAGGATAACTCCGATACCATCCGACAGATGATGATGAACCCGCTTTATCAAGAGTTGTTCCCCAAGTCGGGGCTGGAGAAAGCCGTTGGCTCAGCTAAGAGATGGAGGACGGCAGCGGGCGGGGAGCTGTACGCCGTATCAACCCAAGGTCAGGTGACTGGTTTCGGTGCTGGTGCGGTTTCCTTACCAACCTCCGACAAGTCACCATTTGAGGAGCTTGCGCTTGACGATGAGGTGCTGGCCAGACTGGAGGAAGCCAACCCTAACAACGTATTTCAGGGAGCTATTGTGATAGACGACCCGATGAAGCCTGATGATGCGAACTCCGACCTTATTCGTGAGCGCATTAACTCACGATTCGAGTCCACTATCCGTTCCCGTGCTAACAGCCGCAACACTCCTATCATTGTTATCATGCAGCGGTTACATGAGCACGACCTTTGCGGCTACCTTATGGAGACTGAGCCAGATGAGTGGCGTGTACTCTCCCTACCAGCCATTCAAGTAGACCCCGATACAGGAGAGCGTTCTGCTTTGTGGCCGCTTAAACACACGCTGGAGGAGCTTGACCGCCTGCGTGATGTAGACCCTGTTACCTTTGACACTCAGTACCTGCAGAACCCAACTCCGAAAGGGGGTTTGATGTACGAGCAGGGTTTTAAGACCTACACACCAGATATGCTGCCCCGAGTGCCGATACACTGCAGACTTAATGTGACCGATACGGCAGATAAGGGCACAGACGACCTTTGCAGCATTGACTTCATAAACACTCCAGAGTTTGCATACGTTATCGATATAACCTTTACAGATGCTCCGATGGAGGTCACAGAGCCAGCTGTAGCTAACATGCTACATAAAGACCGCATTTACCTCTCCTATATGGAGAGTAATAACGGCGGCAGGGGCTACGCTCGTAACGTAAAGCGGCTACTCCGTACAAAGCTACATAATATGCAGACCACCGTACGAACCTACACGCAGACCAGCAACAAGATAACTCGCATATACACTGCATCAGCTGCAGCGCAGAGCGACATACTCTTCCCAGTTGGCTGGGAGTCTCGTTGGCCTAAGTTCTACAAGAAGCTGACTACCTATCGCAAGGCGGCCAAACCCTCCGACCACGATGACGCGCCAGAGGGTGTCACTCTTATAGTGGAGCTTCGACAACGCAAGTTGGCCGCTCCGAGAGGCGTTAAGCTGCGTAACGGTTAAATTTGTTAATAGGCTGTATAAGGTAATTCTTTCCTTTATATCTTTGCTGCCGTTTACTTATTGTTTAACCCTAAAAATATAAGACTATGGGACTTAACTGCGGATGCCCTTTGGGCGAACACATTAACGATTTGACAGTAGCTGCTTGTAAGGTCGCCTTCGGGCAGACGCAAAAGCTCCTGTTCCAAAGAATCTATTCCGCTGGTGCTGCGAAGAACTTCTTCCCCGCTGCGGGTAGCAGTAGCACGCCGGCACAAGGCTCTATCGTTCTCAGAGCAAGCTGGACTGCAAAGCTGTCCGCGGCGGACGGCACGAAGATCACGATTTCTCCTTATGTGCAGAATCCTGAGACGGAGCCGGGTGCTGCCCGTACCTTTGGAGGCGATAACCAGACCCGTGGAGGTATTCCTATCACTATTGGCCGAGAGCCTACGACCTTTACGGGCGTGTTCTATCAAGAGAGCCAAGCTACTATGGCTGCCTTGAAGGACTACTATTGCGAGGAAATCGGTGTGTATCTCGTCGACGAGTACGGCAACATTGGCTGCTTGGCCGATAATATCGACAGCCCGAGAATGTATTACCCCATCCCGATCCAAGAGTTCTTTGTTGGCGACCTGAAGCTGGGCGGCTACTCCGAACCTGACAGCAATGCGATCAGCTTCGGCTTCGTTCCTAACTGGTCAGACAAGTTCACCATCGTGAAGCAGTCGACTATGGACTTCAACCCGCTGAGCGACATTGTCAACGAACCTTCGGCTTAATCTTTGCAGCCATGCCTAAACATGATTCACTCATAGTAGATTTGGTTGGCGTCTCAAACCCGCAGCATCGTTGCGGGTTTGAGCTTCGCCATGCAGAGAGAATCCTGAACATTCCTCAGAGCGGATGGACGCTTCCCGATGATAGCCCGTATGTTTTTAACAACGGCTACCTTTCAAAGAAACCTAAAAAGCAGAACGAAGAATGAGAATTGAACAAGTCAGAGAGATCATCAAGCGGCGTAATTCACGCAGGGCTTCGCTAAGCAAGGCCAGCGCATTGCAACAACGCATACGCTTCCACACTGAGCCGAGCCTCTCCCCCGCTGATGCGGGCATCCAGTCCACACTCTTCTTGGATTGGGTCAAGGCGCTTTTGCCTCTCGACAAGTTCAATGTATTCGTTCAGCTTTTCCGTTTTCCCTTGCCTACTTCTGCCTTAGTGGAGGACATCTACCACGAGTTAGAGAAGGTATTTTACAGCCGTAACGCCTCTTTCGATTACTCCTTCACAGACAGCAAGTACTACGAAGATTGGTTGCGCTACCGCTCCGATAAGCTTAACGAGCCAGATATATGGAAGGTAGTGGGCTGGAATAAGATGAAAGTATCGCCTAATAGCCTACTTGTAATCGACCTGCCCGTTAAGCAAACCACCGAACTGCCAGAGCCCTATTTCTACTGGTTGGAGGTTGACGATGTAATAGACTACGAGTTGACCCCAGACGGTAAGGCCTTCAAATGGGTAGCCTTTAAGCAGCCCGAAAAGAGGATAGCCGTGTTTGATGAAACTGAGATTGCTGTCTACCAACTCTCCGATGAGGAGGATCTGATAGACACCCCCATCGTTCTGACCGAGCACGGATTGGGCTACACACCAGTTCGTTTCTTCTGGACTTCCTTTATCAATACGAAGGACAAAGATGTTAAGAGTAATCCTCTGACCAAGGAGCTTGCAAACCTTGACTGGTTCTTATTCTTTGCTATTTCTAAGCGTCACCTCGATACCTACGCTGCCTATCCTATTTACAGCGCATACAAGGCCGACTGTGACTTTGAGAATAACGAAACAGGTGAGTACTGCGATGGCGGTTTCCTGCGTGACATTGATGGTAATTTCCAAGTGCTTCCCGATGGTTCTGTGAAGCCTTGCCCGATATGTTCCAAGAGGCGCATTGCAGGCGCGGGTTCTTTCGTTGAGGTGCCGGTACCTAACCAAGCGGAGGGTGTGGCCGACATGCGCGAGCCTGTCCAGATTACCACGATTGACCGTGAGAGCCTTGACTACAATGTAGATGAGATCACTCGACTGGCCAAACAAATTCGTGATGAAATGGTTGGGTCAGGCGGCGACATAGAAAACAAGCAGGCCATTAACGAAATGCAGGTTAACGCCAACTTTGAAAGCCGTACAGCTGTGCTTAACAGCTTAAAGACGAATTTTGAGGAGGCGCAGCGTTTTGTTGAGGATACTATCTGTCGCTTGCGTTACGGCAATGCCTACAAGAGCCTTTCGGTCAGTTGGGGCACGGAGTTTTACCTCTACACCGTTGAGGAGCTTTACGCTAAGTACGAGAAGGCAAGGGAAGCGGGGGCTTCTCAGTCGGAAATGGACGCTATTTCCAAGCAGATTATGGAGGTTGAATATCGCAACAACCCAACACTCCTTAAACGCATGAGCCTCTTACGCCAATTAGAGCCCTTCCCGAATATGAAGGTGACGGAGTTAGAGACTTTGCGCAATACCGGCTTGATGAACAGCACTCAGTTCTTAATCAAGCTGAATTTCACAGCCTACATTGATCGCTTTGAACGTGAGAATACCGATATTGTAGAATTCGGTATCAATCAGCCGCTACGCGATAAGATTCAAACCATTAGTAACAAAATAAAAGAATATGCAACCCAAGACGAACAAGAAATCCGCAGAGCTGGAGACTTTGTTGGAGCAACGCAACCAAATGCTGCAGGCCAAGGAGGAGCTGGGTAAAAACTGGACTCCTGAGCAGCAAAAAGACCTTGAGGGATTGAATGAAGCTTTGACCCTCTTAGGCTATACCGATGAGGGCGAACAGCCAACCCCGAACAAGGACAAAAAGAAGGCCGCTAAGGGCTTTGTGCCATCTGAGCGTGATAAGCGTAAGGTTTTCCTTAAAATCCGCAAAGGCACTAAGTTTGACCCCAACACGGGCAAGCCTATCGGTGTGCCGTATGTGCAAGCCTTTACTTACGGCGAGTGGAACAATTTCAAGAACAATTATAGCAAGTTAGGCTATACGGTGTTGAAGGTGCTCTACGACCCCTACGGTGAAGCCGAGAAGATTTTCAACAAATAACAACATCAAACCGAAAAAGATATGTTTACACTGGAAGAACTTAAACAGAACAAAGCCTTTGAGGGTGTCTCCGATGAGAATTTAAACTCCATCTTGACACTGGTGAACAACTCAGAGCAAGCGGCCATCAGCAAGAAGGTTGGCGAGCTGCATGGCCAGTATGACGCAGATATTCTTGCGGCTACTGGTATGCAAAAGAACGCTGGTGAGAAGTCCTACGACTTTGTGAAGCGTGTGCTTGGCGACTACAAGACCAAACTTGAAACCTCGGAGGCCAAAGTAGCTGATTTGACCAAGCAGGTTACTAACGGCTCACAGGACGAGCAGTTGAAGAAAGACCTCGCAGACGCTAAGTCACTTGCTGAGCAGGTTAAGGGACAGCTTACCGCCAAGCAGAGAGAGCTTGACACACTCAAAGAAACTCATGCCGCCGAGCTGTTGGGTATGCAGTTTGATGCTGCTTTCAACACGGCTGCAGCTGGCTTGAAGTATAAGGCTGGTATCACCGAAACGGTGCAGAAAGCATTGCTCCAAGCCGCCAAGTCCGAGATTCTCGCAAGAGGCAAGGCCGAAGTGCAAGCTGATGGGACGCTTGTTCTTCGCGGAACTGATGGCGAGATTCTACGTAACAAAAACAACAATTACAACCCCTACACCGTTTCCGAGTTGTTGGGTGAGAGCTCCATTAAGGATGTTCTTGATACCGGCAACAAGGGTGGCGGCGGCACAGGAGGTAGCGGCGGTGGAGGAGGCACGGGTAACTTCCTCGACCTTACCAATGTTCGGACGCAAGTTGAAGCCGACCAAGTTATTGAACAACATCTTCTTGCTAAGGGCTTAACTCGTGATTCAGCGGCCTTCGCTGAGGAGTCGATGAAGCTACGTACTGATAATAATATCGGTTTGTTGCCGATTCGATAGTATTAACAACTTGCCTACCTACGCGATGGGTAACGGATGGGGGCGCAAAATAACAACAAAGTATTAACCTTAAAACAACAAAAGCCATGTCACTTGTTTTAACCAGAACACAAAACATGAGGGCTAACTCCAACCTTGACAAGTACGAGTTGCGCCCCAGCCGTTACGGTGCTTTGAACGCTTTCATCGAACAGTCCAACGACCCTAACGGCATCCTCACTCCTGAATTGAAGGAGAGAGCCCGCGTTTCCATCGGTAGTACCTTGGAGACTCCCGTCATCGATTATGACGGCAACATTTCTATCGGCAATACCCGCGATGTGCTTATCGGGGATAGCGAGAATACCTCGCGTATGGTGCAGATTACTTTTGCTACCTACGCTTGGGGCTTTACTATCGCTCCTGCTGCTTTCATGAACAACGAAATCTCCATTCAGCGCGACTTCGAGAAGAAGATGATGAAGTACATCTACGCTTTCGCTAAGTCTCTTGATTCTGCAGCTCTTTCGGTGCTTGCAGCTGATAAGACGCAGGTTTTGTCGAATCCGTTGCTTTATGACTTCTCTGGCAGTACGCTTGCCGCTACTTTCAACCAGCGCGAGAACTTGCTTAGCGATTTGGAGGTGATGATGGGTGCGGACGATTTCTTTGGCCGTCTCGACATTGTAGGCGACGCTGGTGTGGAGAGCTTGCTTAAGAAGCTTGCACAACTGGACTTCAACAACATCGTCAATAAGCGTAATGAGTATGCCGGTAAGACCTTCCATTTCACCAACAGTATCGCCACAGACTCCGATCTTTTCGCGCAGGGCTACGCCATTGAGAAGGGTTCGATTGGCATGATGACCCGCTTCGAGCGTGATTGCCTGCTTGGTACTCGCAGTGCTGATGGCCACGAATGGAGCATTGTCACTCTGCCGATGCTTGGTATTCCTTGCGGTGCTTACTTCTACGACAGTGTGGGCGATTACAGCGGCATCGTTGGCGAAGCCACTGCCGATATGACCCGCACCCGTAAGGAACACTACGGCTTCGCTGTTGATGTTGCCTTCCTGACTGCTTACAACAGTTCGGTCTACCTTGAACAAGAGATCAAGAGACCCAGCCCGATTCTGGCCTTCACCATCGACAATGCTGGTGCTCAGTACGGTATGCCTGTCAAGGTCGTCAACGACGAGAACAGTCCTGTTTATACGGCTTCCGTCTAAACTTTCGTTTCGGTTGCGGAGGGAGAGAGGTCTTTATGGCCTCTCCCCTCTACAATTAAAAGATTACAGCCATGATAAGAATTAACGACATTCTCGACACGCTTTGCGGCTTGATAGGTTGGCGGCAAGCCTACGATACCAGTACGCTTGTTATTGCGGGTAGCCTTACTCAGAGTGAATCTGGATTGTACTACCAAGACAGCCATCCGTTATTGACCTTAACCAACGTGGCCAGTCTTGCGCCTGATTTCGCCAATACGCATTGGCAAGAGTACGATGCTACGAAAGCCTATGAAGAGGGGAATGTTGTTAAGTACACCGACGGTAATCTTTACAAAACTAAGCTGGAGGTTTCTGCGGGTAGCGACCCCGTTAACGATCACGTCCATTGGGACGTTACAAATCCTTTTTCTGAATGGCTCGAAGCTAAGACACGAGCCTACGTGCAAAAAGCCGTCACACGTTACTACAACGAGCGCATGGCCAAAGGAACGGCGAGGTCTGTATTGGAGAGCAAAACACTCTTCGACCAAGCAGGCAGATTGGTTGACACGGAAGCATACGGCCATAAGCTCGTAGGTATGGAGATTGTACCAGTAAGAAGCAACGGAGTTGTTACGCAGATTGATAAAATCGGTCTGCAGTTTAACGCACCCTGCCATGTTACCCTCTACCTCATGCACTCCAGTCAAGCAACTCCTTTGCGAAATGTTAAGTTAGAATATACGAAGAGCGGAGGTAGCTTACAGTGGTTTACTCTTGAAGAGCCGATGTATCTGCCCTACATTAGCGAAGATACAGACGCTGGAGGCAGTTATTATCTTGTCTACGAGCAAGATGCTAATGCGAGAGCTGTCATTAAGAACCGCGATTGGTCTGCCGCTCCGTGTAACGCCTGTTCAAGAACAGAATACACTTCTTATCTGGCTTGGTCTAAATGGCTTGAGGTCCATCCATTTGAGGTTGTAGATGGAGCTTATACGTTGGGCGAAATGTGGGATTTAGCGGATAATTCCTACACCTACAAATCTAACCACGGCATCAATCTTAGTGTTTCGGTTGTTTGCGACCTCACCGACTTTATCGTGAAGCATCGGTTGGAGTTTGCAGACCTTATTCTGAAATCTGTAGCGGTTGATTTCTTGCGTGAATTTGTTTACAACCCGAATGTCCGTACCAACCGCAACTCTCTCAATGTCAGCAAGCCAGACCTTATGATGCAGCTTGATGGCAACCCTGAGCTTGGGCGGGCTGGTCTGTCTGCCGAGCTTGACAAAGTCTACAAAGCTCTTAATTTTAACTTCGCTGGTATCAACCGTGTGTGTCAGCCTTGTAACAACCACGGGATCCGTTATACTACTACCTAATGACCAATCCTAAGTACAAATATGTCAGCATTGGTGGCGGTTACCGCAAAAAGGTTTCGGTAGAAGCCTTTAATGTTCGTAAGGCCAAGAATCTGAGGCAACTTCAAAGAGCTATCGAGAAGATTAACCCTGAGATTATGGGTGAGGCTTGGCGAGACACCTTTGAGGGCATGGAGGGGGAAATTACAGCCATCGTTGTTAATCGTATGTACGAGGAGGGCTTGCGTAGAGCCGCTTCGGGTGGCGGCACAGAGCCGATCGAACCCGATTATGCGCATGTTACCCGCTACGTGTATAAGCGGAAAAAAGGACAGCGCACTGATCACGTTACGCTACGCGATACTGGTCGTTTCCATGAGAGTTTGAGGCTTGTCTATACAGCAGATGGCTTCTATATTCGTTCCGATGGTAGCGTTCCGTATTCGCGCAAATTGGAGGATAAATACACTCGTAGAATCTACGGCCTAACTTCTGGAGAAATGGCCGAGTTCACTCGCCAGAGAGGTAATTTAAAAGAAATCGCGCTTAGGGCATTAGCCAAAGCAGGACAATGGGCTTGATTATGGATAAGAAATTAGTCGATACAGGTTACAAGCCGTCACCAGTTCTTTTGGATAGAGTGCTGCAAGAGCTTCGCCAGACTTTGCTTAGCAAACTGTCGTGGCTCGATTTTGCTTTTGGTAGAGCCTACAAGATAGTTCACTCGTTGGACGATGGCGGCAAGTTCATAGAACCAGCCGTTTATAACGGCAACGCAGAGTATCTTTCCATGCTGCCCAATGACAATTTTGGTAATTTCTGTTGGTTTGACATCTACGACCCCCAGCAGATTCAAGTGCTTGTTACCGGCTTGCCGAGAATGACCTTCACGGGCGCAATCGTATTTTGGTACGACCTACGAGATATTGCGGGCGACCAAGACTTTCTCTACACCGAAGAGGTGAAAAACCAAATCATCACTACGCTATCCTCAGCGGGCATTTTGAAAACAAACGGCTCGCTCCGTATCTATACAGTCTATGAGGATTTCGAGAATATATACAAAGGTTATACCCTCTCCAAAGTCTACAATGAGTATTTGTACAAAGGGGAGGATATTCAAGCCTACGACAAGCAATATTTTATGTACCCATACGCTGGTTTGCGGGTTGAATTTGAGCTGACCGCAGATGCAGTGGCTAATACTGATTGTCTATGAAACTACTCGTAACAGCCTTTATTGTGGTGTACTTTACAGCTTGCCTTTCCGCATTCAGTATTTTGTTTATTAGTAAGATAGGGCTACGCGATTTCATTATTAGGCGGTCGCCTATCCGCTTATTGTCGCAACTCTTTGAATGTGACTTTTGTTTGTCCTTTTGGACTAATCTTTTTTGGATTGTAATAATTTTCTGCTTCTTTCCTTGCGGTTGGTTGTTTCTTTTTCCTATCTTTGCTGCACCAATCACAAGGAGCTTGATATGAAAACTATTACAATAGGCGGCCACGAAGTCAAAATGTACGATGACATTGAGGACTTACCGCTGCTTAACTTTCAGAAATTCAACAAATACGCTTTAATTGACGCGGGTATCGGTTCAGACCTTTCCGATGTGAACGAGCATTTGGTTAAGGCTGCTAAGCTTATTCCCGTAGCCCCCGATAAGGCGGCACGCGAATTGCAGAACCTGCAGAATAATATCAGCATGATACTTACCGAGACCTCGCCGAAGATGCTATCCTTTGCGGCCTTGGTGCATAGTATTGACGGAGAGCTTAACAACGACCTGACTGATGAAGGACTGAAACGCTTCTCCGCCAAGCTGGAGCTTGCGGCCATTAGAGAGGTGAACGATGCGCTTGACGACAGTAAAAAAAAACTCGAAGAGGAACTTCGGGCATATTTTCCAAAATATTTCAACGACATCGAAGAAAAAAGAGCGAATGACTGGCAGCGCAAAAGGCTGTTAATCATGCTGGAGGGTATTATCAACCACGATATAGAAGGCTCAGACGAGAAGTTGAAAAAGCATGAGAAAGAATTGCTTACTCGCTACAAGCCGAAAGACTTTGTTACGAAGGATTCTGCTTCTATCGCTTGTGATAAGAACTTTGAGCAGACTTGCTTGGTAGTAGCGCAGAAATCTGGACTTGACCCTAAGCAAATGACGGCGCAGCAATACTACAGCGCACTTGAAAACATAGAAAGGCAAACCAAGGCTGAAAT
>ERZ809477.59-NODE-59-length-11293-cov-10.135344_pt1 | contig 11293 bp, 28 predicted proteins | sample MGYA00521238_ERZ809477 | MGnify/ENA primary metagenome ERZ809477 (study PRJEB31581, sample SAMEA3312793) | metagenome | study: EMG produced TPA metagenomics assembly of the PRJEB8939 data set (Metagenomic analyses of Rumen microbiomes reveals... | reverse complement strand
TATCTTTGTGGATATATAACAAAACAAAAACACTGGCTTGAAAAAGTTTCTTTCCAAAAGGATTTTATAGGAGCATTGATCTTAATAAGCATCAGTGTAGGGGCTACTTTTGTTTATAAAGATTCAAATTGTTTTACATATCAGATGATAGCATTTTACATTGTACTATTAACTGCAACTTATGGTATGCTTATGTTTTGTAAAGTACTAAACAGTATTACACATCCCGTCATCGTGAACATATCAAATGGTACACTCATAATCATGGGACTCCATTGGATGTTTATAGGCACAACGAATTTCATACTTGAACATCTCATGTCAATGAATAATGGTATCAAATATTCCTGGGTCATGGCCATCATCTTTGCTCTCTGTATAGATGCGGCCATTTATCCACTCATCTTAATAGCCAAGAAACGCTTTCCTATCTTACTGGGGAAATAACTTACATAATCATATCAAATAATGTAATCCATTTCTGCATAATATTCTCTACACGATAGCGTGCTGCATCAATTTGAGCCTGCACTGCATATTCCTCGCGTATTAGATTGTTTTCTATCATATAGCAGATGGCCTCTGCCAGTTTCAGCACGTTATCTTTTTCAACCAAAATGCCATTCTGATGATGGGAAACTATAGATCTCGGCCCTGGCGAGCAGGAGAATGCCACACACGGAAGACCAACAGCCATTGCTTCTACTAGAACCAAGCCAAAGCCCTCTGACCTAGAACTAAGTACATAAAAGGATGCTTCTGCCATTTCATCATAAATACGATTTGATGCCCCCATACAACTAACGTATCGTTCTAGCTTTAGTCGCTTTACTTGTTCCATATAAGGAGTCTTGTCACCAGGACCTATGATTTTCAATCTCCAGTCCGGATGAGTATTTGAAACAATTGCCCATGCATCTATCAGCATATCAAATCCTTTCACTGGGTCATATCTACCCACAGATATCACGGTCTTACTTTTTTGACTCGAATGGACATCAGGATACTTTGTCAAAGGATTAGGAATGACTGTCTTATTCGAAAGCATATCCCAATTACTTGAATCTTCTTCTGTTAGAATGACAAATATATCCAATCGTGTCAATTGTTTAATCAATTCTCCCTGCCACTTTTCCGTAATCCATTTGTTGACAAAACCTGGCAAATAAGGGTTATCAAAGTGACGGTAGAATTGCTTTTCAAAATGAATCTCTCCTATTTTATGACTTCCATCAGGTATATCATTAATGAAATTAATCTCACGTCGAACTGCAGATACAGTAATGTTTGGCCTCACCTCCATCAGATAAGATGTTAATTTCTGCTTATAGGCAGTCTGTTTCTCATGATATGCACGCATTTTATTAAAAAGATGCATCGTATCAAGTTCATCAAAATTGATATTGAAGTTCACATACTGGATATTAGGATCAAGTTTATATAAAAAAGGCAATTCCGAACGTTCTGTTAAAACGACATATATCTGCCAATCAGTATGTACTGCCAGATAATTAACCTTGCAACTCAATACCTGCCCCAGTCTTTTGCTTCGTAGTGGTAGGTGTAAGAACCCATAGGAGTATCTATTCCCACAATGAACCATCCACCACCAAAGCAAAGTTCTCCATTTTCATGTTTCCATGATTTCCATGCCTTGTCTTTATAGGCTCTAATCAATGCTGCAAACAGCACCATCCGCTGCTTGTAAAGGCTATTGAATGTGTGGAATCCGTCACTCAATTCTCCGATTTCTTGAACACCTGCTATTGTGCAGATGAGTTCTCTTTGTTTGTCTGTCATTTCAATAGTTTCTTAATGTTGTTTTCCATCTTTTTTACATACCCCTTAGTCATTTCTATCATATTGACTTCTGGGTTTTTCGAGAGTGCCACTATAAGCAATGGGTTATGTACTACTGCAATTATCTGCGTTTGTGGTTTGTGGAATGACAAAATTCCCTTAACTTGTATTATATTTTCCAAGTCCAAGTTTCTATCTGGCTCATCCATCAAAATAGTCCATTCATTACCTTTCACCTTGTGTGCTTTGATGTATTCTGCATAATGCGGATAATAGTCCTCTTTGAATTGTCCATAGTTAAAGAATAGGTTGGCATCCTTTGAGAACATCTGCTTAAACAAAGAATTGATTGCCACAAGTACTCCTTCTCCTGTTGAAGATTCTCTTTGTGTCATAAACTCGCTGAAAACATTGAAATTCTTTTGATTGTCCTCTTGCGTTCTTTCCCCTGCATGGCACAGCCTAAAGGTGTTTCTTTGGTAGTCTGCATACACCTCTACACCATCAAAAATTCCTTCATAACTTTTGAATGTGCGCAGTAAAGCATTTATGTTGCCGTTGAAATCTCCTCTTGAACATTCGGTGTAATCTACAAGCAAATAACTTTTCAGCAATTTCATTAATGTGGTTTTGCCACAGCCGTTCTTGCCAACAATGATATTCACCCCTTCCTTGAAAGTGTACTCTGTTCCATTCTTGAATGCTTTCAACTTGGAAAGGTATCTAATTGGGGAATTTTTATTGTCCTTGATTACTACTTTCGTTATCATAATCCAAATTCTTTCTTGAAGTTTTCTCTTGCTTCCTTGATTCTTTCTGGGTCAAGGCTTATTGACGCTTCACTTAGTTCAGCGAGAACATCTTGCATATTCTGCATTTGCTCTTGCGTGAGTCGTTTTAATGGTTTTGCACTCATATCTATTGCCTTTTGGAAATCATTTGATAGACTTTAGCCTTTGGATAGTGCTTCCATATTGCATTTGCAGCTTCGGCTACCTGTTCAAAATCATGTGGTGGTGCAAAGTCTGGAGTACCCCACCATGAAATCATTCCAAGGAAAAATGAGTGTTTTTGTTCAATTCTCCATCTAAGTGGGTGAAAGGCTTCTCTTTCTACTTCCTCAGTTAATTCATTTCTAACTATTCTGAATTTTTTCATAGTTCAATAGTTTTATTAATGCCGCAGCACTTGTTTTACTTATTTTCCTTTTCCAAGTAATCTGCTACATCGTCACACAAGTCACTGATTCTGATTGCACCAGTGCTTATAAACTTGTTCCTATTCTCGTTTGCACATTGTCTTAATGCTGCGATTGCTTGATTTAGGTTTTGTTTTGTTATTTCCATTTTCTTTCTCTTTTATCTCTATACTTTTTTGAACTTTTGGCTTTACGCATTATATCACATGGTTTGTCTTTAGGGCAAGCACACCCATTTCCATAGGTTTTGCTCTTGACGTAGTATTTGCAGTTAGAACATTTCATGGCAGATTCCTTTGATTCTCCGCCCTTGCATCTTCTATACTCACATAGCAATCGCAATTACTTGATTGCTCATGCTTGATACAAGTATTGTCGCTATTATAATAGCAACCAAAACATTTTGTTCGTTCAATAGTCGTATATTTTTATTTGATTAATCTTGATACACTGCCATCACCAAAACATGATGCTCGGTCTGTATAATATCTCTTATGCCCATTACTTGTTTCTTCAACCTTTGTCACTTTGACAATATGCGGGTCTCCAAACAAGTCAAGGATTTCCACTTTGTCACCTACCTTGTATTGGGGTATTGTTGCCCTAACAAGACTTTCAACCTCTTTGGCTTTTTGTTCAAGCCAGTCATCGTGTGATGGCAGATAACCACCCCTCTCACGGATGATGTTAGCTAAAAGTTTCGCTAATTGTGTCATAATCTTTTGTCTTCGCAATAAATGAGAGGGCGTTCGTGTCTGTATGGACAAATATGCCATATTCTACAAGTTTCATTGCAATATCCACCAATATTATTCATTACATCAAGTATTTCTATATTGCTTTCAAGTATTTCACTTGTTGGTTTTTTATAATGCTTCAACATATTCTTTTCATTTTTCTTTTGTTGATGTTTGTTTTCCTGTAATATAACCTTGTAAGAAACCCTTTGAAAACGCACATTCAATGTAATTGTCTTCAAATCGGTCAACAAGTCTTGCACCATCACGATATTTTTGCCATGCACTTCCAAGTGCGGCTTCAAATGCTTTTCGTTCTTCCTCTGTCATTGTTGTTACTTGATGTTAGTTAAAGTAAATGTTCCTGCTCCACCGCCATGAATCTTAGGGCAGTTGATGCAATCATGGAAAGGATTAGTGCATACCCCGTTTGGCTCATAACATTCCAATGTAGGCACTTTCAGAGGTGTTGTAGGCGAATATGTTTTAGGCTCTTCGCTTCCAAGAACACACTCCAATAGTAAGAAGTATTCTTCTTCACTTAATTTCATCAATCCTCCATTGTTGTTCCACAATCCATTGAGGATTTTAACTGCTTGTTTTTGTTTGTCTGTCATTGTTGTTCAATTAAAGTTACATAATGATATGCGTAGGTATGCACCTCGTCCTGTTTGTCCTCAAAGATGATGCTTATCGTGGATTGTTGGAAGTCAACACCGACTACAACCCCTACTCTTGACATCACACGGCACATCATGTTCTTGTGCCATTTCTGCTTATTGAATTGTTCCTTTGTCATTGTTGTTCCTCCATTAAATTTCTTGTGTCCAATTATACGGGTCTAATCTGAACCCCGATAGCATATTCCCTGTCCAATAGATTCCTCTGCCTGCCTTCATGATTAACCAACAGATGAAGAACCAACTATAGACGAAGGGAAATAGTGAATAGTACAAAATGTATCTTGCAATATGTGGCAGTTTCATTGTTATTCCTCCATTCTTAGTTTTAATGCTTTCAGCCAATCAACATATTCATCACGATTGTTACCAATTCTATCATTTGCCAATGCGTAAATCAAATTATTCAACACTGTTTCATCCTCCTCACTCCACTTAGCAGGCTTTTGTTCAACGTCGATTTCAACAAGGCGAATAATTGCTTTCCTAATCTTCTCGTCCTCTGATTCCTTTTTTCTGAGAATGACTTTACCATCTTGTATAATGGCTTCAAAACCTTCAGGAATTATAATTTCCTGATAGTAAAGCTCACTGTCATAAGCTCCAAACGGAATTTCTATTTTATTTTCGTAGTCCATAATATATTCTCCTTTCTGTGCTTTAATTAATGGTCAATACCAAGTCCATATTCAATATCAAGTAAAGGTTCATATTTATCTTCTCGTATAGGTGAAAATAATTTACATTTTTCACAACGGGCTTCTTGACATCTTTTCTTTGTGTCGTCGAACATTCTACACATCATAATTGTTTAACTTTATACTTTTGACTTAATGTTGCCACAATCTCATTCTTGTGCGTGTTGCTTTTTTCCTCTTGCAGACTCTTGACGAAATCTGGCGAGAGTTCCTTCTTCTCGTCAGGGAGTTCGTTGTAACTCTCCACGAAGGCATCTTTCATTTTGCTGTTGTCTATCATCAAGCGGTCAAGGGAAACAAGCCTGTGCATTGCCATTGTATCGTCACCGTCTATGCCGTAAGGTATAGGCTCGCCGATTGCGTGTTCAATGGCTTGCAACCAAAGTTGCCCAACCTCTTTCACTCTTGCACCCTCCAATGGCTTGAACACACAGCGGAAGTCAATGCCGTGCTTTTGTGCGATTTCCTCAAGTATCTGTTTCCAACACCTCATGTTATCATTGGCAAGCACCAAGAATGTTTCGGGGTAGGAATAGAACACGTACTCTTTCAGATTGTGGTTTAATAGGATGCCGCCAATATCCCCACGTAAGGCATTAATCATGCCCATTGCTTCCCCTGCCATGTGAGCCGCCATAACTTCCACAAAGTCCTTGTCAAAGTCAATGACGTGCTTCCTTTCCAACAAGTCCATTTCGTTGAGCAAGGCTTTCGTTTGCCGCTTTACCTCTTGTCGATAGATGCCACGTCTTTTCAGTTTCTCGATACATTCGGCAAGGAACATTCTTGCAGCGAACCAACGTGGGTACACGATGTAGCCCATCAAGCGACGTGCAAAGAATATCAGTTCTTGGAACGTATCGTCGGGAACTGAATGGCTCATAGGGACAAGGAACTTATTCTGCCCTATAGTGATGTTTTTATATACTCCGTACATGTCAGTTCGCTTTCTTATCTAACACTTCTTTCATCGCCGCCATATTCTTCTTTACATCTTCGTGAACGATAGAGAGGAACTTGGCAAAATCCTTGCTCGTCTGGTCGTATTCCTTGCCCTTGTGGTCGAAGGGAATGCCAAGCAATGTTTCCACGGCATAGGCGAGAATAGTGCCAAAGTTCGCTTGGATTCTTTGCTCCTTATCTATCCTGTCTGCTATCATTTTTGCCCATAGGTGGGCTTCCATAAGGATTAGGTGGTTTTCTTTATTGTTCATGGTTGTTTGTCTTTTGGAATTAAAAAGGCGGCGTGTGGCGCAACCCACATCAGGTTTCCTTGTGCGAAGTAACTTTTTAAGTTTGTATATCCAAGCCTTTCGCAAGATTGTAAATTCAAGAAAATTGTTCCTTGCGGACATACCGCACCGCCAAACAATTCAATTATGCAATTAGAAACCTTTGTTAAGAGAGTCCCAAACATAGTTCTTGTTTCCTAACACCTCGTTACCATTGCCGATAACGTTGTCGTCATTAGTGTCAGGGATAAAGGGAATGGCTGTTTCACTCATCCCGTTCATTACTTCGTTGGTTGCGATACCTACGATGTCGCTAATAGGTTTAATGTACGTTTTCATTTTTGCTTGATGTTTATTTCAATATTGTTTCGATAATTACTGACGCCACCGCAAGCACTGCCAGCAATATGATGATAGCAACTGCCATCATGGTTTCTTGTCTTCGTGTCATAGTCCTTTCTTTTTATACATATCTTTTGGTGCCTCTATAGCATTACCTTCAGGAATTAAACCACGATAGTCAAACATGTTCTTATTGAGCCAGTCAAACATCTTACTTTCATTGTCTAATGTCAGCATATCCTTGATTATTATAGGACAAAGTTTAACGCAATGGAACTGAACAAATTCTTTTTGTTCCTCTTCAGTCATGCTTGACATTGGTCTAAGATAAGGTTTATAATATTCCATATTACAATCAAGGTCAGACCCTGTAAGAAGTTTATTTTTTATAATAGTGTTATGTCCTTTATATTGCACAATTACCCCGTAAGGCAACCTTGCGCAAATGTCAGCCAATAACAGTTGTTTAATTTCTTGTGTCATAATCACAATATTTTTCGTTCATGTAACTTTAATATAAGTTCATAGCAAGCGTCAATAGGATTAAAATATGATTCTGTTATAAATCCATTTGCTTCAAAATAATATCCACCTTCATACATCTGTAACTCGTATCTACCATTATTACGAATTACTTCCAAAAGTGCAGTAGATGACCAACAAGGAATCAATTTCCAATACTTATCCCATCCGTTTAGTGCTTCATCAAAACACTCTCGCATTTCTTTTACTGTGTAAAGATTTGCAGAGTATTCATCGGTATAATTAACTCCTTTTATAGAATTATTACACCAACTCATATCAGCACTTTTTATCGGCAGCATCTCTGCCAATATTTTACTTTGTTCAATGTCGGTATATGCTTTAATCATAATTGTTTCTCCTTTGCTTTGATACGTGCTTCCAGATTGGAAACGATGTTGTCAATAGTTCTACCGCTATATTCCTCCATCACGTCATTCAAGACGGATAGTTGGGCACGGAGCTTGTTGAGTTCGTAATCGTTATTCATGTTCAATCACCTCCATTTCTTCTTGTTCCCAACCAGTACTTTCATCCATGATGCGCTCGTATAAGTGTTTGTCGGCACGTTCTATTTTTTCGGGCTTCCATTTATCGAGCAAGGTGCGCATCTTGTCGAGGAGTTCTGGAACAGTCCAGTATTGGTTTTCATATTCATCTTTCCAGTCGATGTTACATGTGTCGTATTCCATGTGTCCGTCTTCCTCTTCCACGTAGGCATTGTACTGCGTTGTGGTAATGGTCGCAGAACGTGTAAGGGTAATGCTTACCTCCATATCAAAGTCGTGTTCGGGGTATTGCACCTCGTTCCAAGGTGCGTTCGGGTCGTTGTACGCCCCTGCTGGGTAGTAATCTTTTTCACTCATGGCTTGTTGTTGTTTGTTGTTGTTGCAATCTTGTCAATAACTTCCATAAAGGCGTTGACGGTCTTGTCCATTTCGTTAAACATGTATGCCATAATTTTATTCTGAATATCCATCTTCTATTATTAATTGCGGCTCGGTTAAGTCGGTTGATAGATGCTCGACTTCAAACCACCTTTCAAGAGGGTATGTGTCAGAAGAAACGTGTTCTATATTTCCATCTGGTTCGCTCCAAAAACCATCATTATCATGCCAATCAAACATGTATGACTTTTTTTCATCCATTGCAGCCGTAAGGTAGGCTTCCTCTTTTGTATTTGCGGCAACGAGTATCAATCCACCCGAATAGCCGCCGTTTCTTTTACAACCAAATACTTTCATGTCTTTATCATTTTGATGTTCTAATTATCTTCTTGACCTTTGCGGAATAGGCAGGGTCTTCTGCGTAGCCGATGCGACGGAGGAAGGTGAAGTAATCCCCACCGCTATATCGTGACGAAATGCACTTTTTATAGTCGGCAATGGCTTTGCGCCAGTCGCTATAGTGAGCGTATTTCCCGTTGTGTTTAATGCCGAAAGGGTTGTTTGTCCTTTTGTATAATGCGCTTTTGAAGTTGCCCGATTCAAGCCTTGCTTGGGCAAGGACTATTCGTGAATGTGGCACACCTTGACGCACCAACTCTTTCGCCACCTGCTCTATCGTTTGGGCAGAACATGTTGTTGCGGTAAGCATTGTTAGGAATAGTGATAGTATTGCTTTTTTCATGTTGCTTCATTTTTACTTATTTTCCTAATAGAAAAATCTTGGTCTTGCTGCCACAACTCATTAACAAGGTACTGTGTGGCGTCCAGTAACTCATCTGTGCTTCTTTTATGATGCAAAGGAGGATTGCGAAACACTTCAATGAATATATCTCCACGTAGTTTTCGCCAATATTCCCTTTCGGCTATTTTTGCACGATGTTCGTCCTGCGCTTTTACGTCAAAGGACTTCATTATATCAGTCAACGACTTCATCTGCTCGCTTTGGTCGAACAATGGTGGAAATGCTTCGCTTATATCAAGCGTCTCAATGTGGTGCTTCTTTCCTGTTGCATCCGTAAAGAAAGGCGAGCCTTTCCCGTCTTGCGCCACCATGATTCTCTCGCCTGTCTTTAAGACAAAGGCATTAATATACGTTTTCTGTTTTTCTTCCATGATAATATTTGTTTTCGTTTAAGTAAATCCCAACGGCATTCACATGAGGTTGGGAATGGTTTATATTACGACTGAATTTTATAATCCCGCATAGACCGCCGCTGCGGTATGCTTTCGGGATGGTATATATACAAAATTCAGAACAGCATCAGTTGGTCGCCTGGCTTTAATTCAGGCTCGGTTTCCACAAGTAATTTGCGAAAAATGTGATACATCGGGGAAATCGTAATGGCATTGCCAGCCAACTTATAAGCTGCGCTTTTGGAAATGCCACTTTTCAAAATCTTATCTATGTCTTCATCATCTACATCTTGCAGTCGAAAACACTCTTTCGGAGTAAGTTTTCTTATCCGCATTGCTACAGGCGTAATGGCTTCCAAAAAAGTTACCAGTTCTTTCTTGTCATAGTCAAACGGCAAACCTGTAAACGAAATGATTCTCTCGCAAAGTTCTTTCAGCCTCTTTTGTGGATGCCATGACTTGACAATCTCCTGTAAGGCGAAGTTAATTTTCTCGTCCAAAGTTTCCCTCTCTTCCTGCGAACTCTCAATTCTCAGCAATTCGGGATATACCACCTTGAACACTCTCAAACACTCGTCTTGTGTCTTTTCCGTGCCGTAGATACGTCTGCAAGCACGGTATATCACTCGCACTTGCTTGTGTAATGTCCTTTCTTTCATTTCTCTATTGTTAAATAAATCTTTCCCGTGTTAGTTGTTGTAATGGTTGCTGACGGATTGCCTGGTGATGTTATCATCCATTCTGGCACACCTGCCTTATCGTCAGAATTGGCTTGATATGCCCTTATGTTCCTGTCGGGCATCACCTTGAATCTCACTTCACGTTTCATGGATTTCCGCACAAAGATTGTCTTTAGTTGCGATTGTTGTTATTGTGGACGATATTCTACCCAAAAGCACATTGTACTTGCCTTGCGAGTATTTTGCTCCCTTATCGCCATACAGGTGTCTTCTGGTCTTTTCTTCTATTGTCCTGGCTCGTCCTATTGCTCTTGCGTCAATCCGTTTCATACATCATTCTGATTAATGGTCTTCTTTGGCAATTCGTGTCAAGTGTGATGCTCAAACCATGAATGCAAAACACCCTTTCATCTTGCCATCCGTCCCATCTGCCTAAAACAAGAATAGCACCACTTTCAGATTGTTTCATAGACCTGTTGTATTTTCGGCTCGACACCCGAATGACAACCAACACCCAAGCATGGAGCAACACCATAAATGCCTATAACTCCACCATTTTGGCGAGATTCATAGACGTAACCGATGACAACTATCTTATCCATTATAGAGTATGATTATTTTGGCTCTCTGCCCCCACCTGTCATGGCATTAACCGTTGACGCAATTCCGTCAACAGAATACACCCTTCCACGAACAGGGTTGTTATAGTTCTTTTTATCGAGTAAATTGCCGACTTGAACTATAATATCTTTACGTTTCATATACCTCTATCACTAATATCGGGTCTTTCCAATCCCTTGCCTTTAGCGCAGGCGAATATATTGATGATATACGAAACTCTCCAAAGGTGCATCTGGGATTGGGCAAGATTCTAAAACGTGTCATAAATGATTGCCGCCATGAAATCCTTTGTAAGTGTCGTTAAGGAGTTGGAAATGTTTTCTCCAAATTCAAGTTTCCGTTGGTGTTCGGTTTTATACCAATCGCCAGCACTTCGTGTCCTAATGGCACAACTAATCGCTCTCATAGATTTTTATTACACAAGTTGCCCCAAAAGAATTTGCCCGAAAGTAATTTGCCACGCTCATACGAGCATATTGTGCCTTAATTGTCCTACAAGTACCATCGTTTTGAGGATTGCATGGTAATAGAGTGAAATTATGTTTCATGCGCTTGTGTGACAAAATACGTACAGTTAGCATCGGTTCTTGCTTTTATGGTGCCACTGACAAACATATTGTATATCTGGTTGTAGGTGTCGAGCCATACCCCCCCCCCTAAAAGGGATTCCGCTATCCATCAAGGATGCCAGTCTAACACCTC
>ERZ809477.57-NODE-57-length-11404-cov-7.271390_pt1 | contig 11404 bp, 5 predicted proteins | sample MGYA00521238_ERZ809477 | MGnify/ENA primary metagenome ERZ809477 (study PRJEB31581, sample SAMEA3312793) | metagenome | study: EMG produced TPA metagenomics assembly of the PRJEB8939 data set (Metagenomic analyses of Rumen microbiomes reveals... | reverse complement strand
GATAAACCCTGATTCCCACGACAGCCGAATCCGAACGGTTAAATCCTCATCCAGTGTTTTAAAAGCGATTGCTGTTTGCTCTAAATTGTCAACTCTAGTCTTTATTAACTGTCCAGTATAGACTTTGTGTAAATTGGTTGTCTTATCATGTATAATTACAAAAGCACTATTTTCCGGCGCAACAATCTCAACTTCTTGCGTTGTCACATTCGCAACAGCATGAGACAACACTACTCCAGAAGAACTTATAAATGCCCACTGCCTTGCATTAGAACCGCCGGTGCCAGTTACTACAAACACATCACCCGGCAAGCACGGAACCACCATTACGCTATAAGTTGCGGAGGTGCCTGATATAACAGGCGCCCCTCCACTCATTGATACACTACTGCCAGATATGTCAATATATTTACCTTCTTGATAAGCCTTCAGAATCCCGTTGCCTAATATGTCAGTGATCGCAGCAATATTATCCCCAACAGCTTTCGCATCAGCCGCCCTGCCCTCAACAGACAAGGTGTCGTCAACCTCAATTTGTGTCAGTCCCTCCAGCTTGGTTTTTTCAGCTGTGGTGTAATCTTCAGTGGAGAGTCCTTTACCTGTGATTTTATCAACTTTATTTGCCAGTGCATCGCCCACAGCCTTGCTGTCTGCCGCCTGTCCGCTCTGGGTGAGGGTGGAATCGACTGTGGGAATATTATCTAAATCAGTCTTTATGCTAGCAATTTCATCCCCAGTCTTTTTAGCGTCTGCCGGCTGTCCTGGCTGGGTAAGGCTAGAGTCGACGGTGACAATATTACTAGCCGAGATCTTCTTAGTGCCCTCTGAGGAGCTGTCCACTAAGAGATAGTCATTCAATCCGGGACTAGGTTTTTCAGGATAATCGAGTATTCTACCCATATCTTACTCCTTATTATTATACTGTACCGTACTGATACCAAGGATCACACCAAGGAAGGTGTCCACAACAGTGATTGTCCCTACGATCTGCTCGCCGTAAGGGAATCCCCAGATACCGGCCAAGCCAAAGTACAGCGATCCAAGAGCAGGAAGCAGAACAAGTGCCACCCACTTCAAAATATCATACTGTTTATTGCTTAAAAGCGATTTCATAATTTTACCTCACTTCAACCGAACGAATAGGCAGCTTATCTACTTCCTGCATAATCTTTGTGCCGGAACCGTTGCCGCCTAGTTTCTTGTATGGTTCATACAGACTTTTAAGTGTCTCATACTCGTCCTGTGTGATCCATCCTCTTTCGATGTATTGCATTCCAAAGAAAACCAGCTCGATGTGCCCGATGCCGACCAAAATTTCTTTTTCTGCGCTGCCCCTCTCGAACTTGGTTGCCAGAAACGCCCACAGGCCAGAGGAAGCCAGAACCGAGGTCAAGATAGTGATGATTATTTGTAACCATGTTTTCATTTAATTACCTCTTTTAATTTAACTTAATCCAAGAAGAGGGATTGGTTTTCTGATAATACCCCAAACCGACTGAAGAGTTACCAATTGATTATCGGTTCCTTCTCCTCTGCTGCACCTAACACCAACACGATTCTCTTCCCATTCCGTAGAGAAAGCGCCCTGAATAACGCGAGTCCCGTTGTAATAAGATATAAAACGTGTCTGCATACCACCGTTAATAAACACTAGCGACTCGAAATTAAGTCCAACAATCACATAAGCCACAACCACGGCCCATTGCTTAAGGTTTGCTGCCGACGTGTATGTGTAGTTTTCGCTTATTGTTGTGGGTGTTGTTGACTTCGATGTAAGCAGTATGGGTGTGCCGAATAACCGAACATTACCATCAGAATCGGAATTAATAAGCCATTTACGAGACACTTCGTCAAATAGACCAAAAAGGCCAATGCCAGCGCCGACATATATCGAACCGGTGACCGTTCTACCCGAATTAGAATCTGTCGCGGAAGCAATAAATCTGGTTGTTGTACCAGAAATACCATATGCCTCGATTCTGTTACCAGATATATTGACCATTGTTTTACCGTTAGCATCAAGCACTCGGTAACCGCTCGCAGTGGTTTGCGTGTGAACTGCATTATCTAATCCGATCTGTGAAGTGGCTCCAAAACGGGCTATCGCATTCTTATCACTGTTATAAATGATGGTTTGCGTCGGAGACACTAAAAGATAAGCACCAGTAGGCTCTCCGCTATCGTCAAGCTGTCCAACAACAAGACCTTCGTCAGTCGGTTGAATATAAACGGCCCCCATTCTGGTTATTGCCGGAGTTGTATGATTACCTGTGATAACGGCTTTATGATTTTGAATAAGCACATCAACTCGGTCGCCGTCTTCAATGTCTACCAAATACGACGCAGGTGTGGCTATCGTAGATCCGTCGATTATAACGGATACTCCGTTTTCGTTTTTAACCACAGTTCCATAAACAGTCGTATTCTGTTTTCGCTTTGTGGATTCCTTGGGGGTATTGATGATATCAGAAAAAGATCTAAGAAGTTTATCAGATAAGTTCATGATGCTACCCCCCACAAGTTAGTTGTATAGACAGCGGTTTCCTGTACTGTACAGCCAGCACTACACTCAATTGACTGAGATATAACTTTTGCCTTTACGTTGGCAAATCCAGATCGTTTATAGTCGAATAACACACAATCGCCAGGTCTCACAGGATTATAACCATGAGAATATGACAAAGTGTATTCCAGAGATGACTTGTTTCTAAGTTCCTGACGAGTGTAGTTGTCTAATACAACCTGAAAAGCCTGTCTGGCAGCCTCATCAATAATCTGAGACTTCTCCGGTGCTCCAAGAATATCAGGATCGGTTACTCTTTCTGTTACTTCTCGTCCTCGATTGACTGTAGAAATAGGACTGTTGGGGTCATCGTTCACAGCCTTAGAGTAAAAGACATAGTGATCGGTAGAATATACGACTTCCAGAACGTTGGGAATACCATACAAATCCCGATCCAGATCGGCATCAGGGAACAATATTGAACTGTTACCATCATCGTATGTCCAAACCGGCTGAAGAGAATTGAGATCCTGCTCTGGCGCAAAGAGGATTCGACCAACATCATCAAGATCGAATCTATACCCTGCTCCGGCAAGTAAATCGCTCAAATATGTAAACCATGTATCGTTCAACTCTGATACAAATCCGTCGGATAGAGTAGCGTTTGAAGCATTTTTAACAACTGGAGCTCTGGCGTTTTCTCTAACGAGTCGATAAGCCACATCCAGAATCTTCTGACCTTTTGAAATATAATAGCCGATAGGAGGATTCTTCTCCTTCAACTCGATCAAAGGCGTATAAGCGTCAATTGATGTACTATGGACTTTACCGTTAAATGACACTGATGGTGTCTGACAAAGAAAAGTTCCAAGCGAGAACCGTTCTTTAACTCTGTTCTGTTCTGTAATTAAGTAAATACGAATATAGCACTCTGGGAGTTCTTCCGCTGAATCAATAGAAGCACTACCCAGAGTTTCGTTTTTAAGATCTCTTTTAACCGTAGACTTGGTTATAAGTTCACATTTCTCTTTATCGGCCCAAGTGGAAGGGTCGATAATATAATACTCAAAAGTCTGTCCCATGGACTTTGTCCAATCGGGCATTATATACCTCCTTCCACTCGGACAACGTTTAAAGTAACAGGGATCGTCATATCAGAATATCTCTTGCTGAACGAGACACTAATGTTAGCCCAATAACCAACACCAGAAGGTTCTCTTACATAGACATCCCCTCTGTAAATAGCAAGACGGCGAAGAGTATAAAGTGTCTCAATATCGTCTCTAGGAATCACGGCATTCCAGTCTCCCTTAATACCAAGCTGAGTTCCATAATAGCTAACAGGATGTGCTCTGCCGATGTATTCGTTCAAAGCGACATCGATACTGTTAGAATCAGAAATCTCAATATTGTAAGGGAGTTTCAACATCGACCCCGTATGTACAGCCGTAGCAAATTCATCTTCGAACTCGCCATCGTTTGTTGTAAACGATTGCCATTCATCGTCCCATTGAATAACGATACCAGTCTCGCCAACGTACTGTGCCGGAATATTCCTAAAGCCGATTTCGCCAGTTGATTCAATTCTGGCGACAACTCTATATCTCGCATAATTGAGACTGGGATGTGGATCGACGATTGTAATATCGCCATTCTCTAGACCGGTAGCTAACTCTGTAAGTCGACCATCATATTCAAGCCTATATACAGATAACAGTACATCATCCACCAAATCGCCGTCTTCGTTATCGCAGAACGGACGAATATAAGCAGTAAGAGTATCAGTATTGATGGTAACCTCAGCGTCCGGAACAAGTGTATCGGTGTCCCATCTCGCTGTAAAGGTCCAATAAGACTCTGCGGTAAGACTGGAATCCATACCAGCAGTAACTCTGACGGTGTATGTTATCTCAGAATCGAGATTAACATCACCAGCAGTAAGAACGAGATCAAACGAATTACCTTCAGCAGGAATATATTTCTGATAAACTGCTTCCTGGTCTCTTACATTCATTCTTCGTCCACTGTAATCAGTAGTTTCATAAGCCTCATTAGCTATAATGCTGACATTGTATGCCAAAGCTTTCTGAGTAGCCGGATAGACATCGCCATGAATTCGTAAAGGATATCTCGTAAGTTCACGAAGCTGATCATTACGTTCTTCGTTGTTACCAACATACAGGTTTATAACAGGCTGAGCGTATACAATCATTGTCCTTGCAGTAGACCATTCCGACCATGTATCTGGAAGAATTCCCTGTGTACGAACTCGCCACTCAATAACCGCGCCTTCAGGATAAGTTGAAAACCGCTTACCTAAAATCTGGTCACCTTCTGAGTCAAGAATTTCTATGTCTTGATCGTCAACAAGCGTTTCAGTAGTTACGATTATCGAATTGAAAATATAATAGCTAGGAAGGCCGTCTGTTGCCATATGAGTAGGCTTAACAACACTTGTCTCACCATTAATAGTCAGTTCAACTTCGGCGTTTGACTGTGCACTTCCATCTTCAGAATTGTGCAGCCAGTACAAATATAAGTCGTCACCTATAACACCTGTCGTTGAATCAGACCACGTAGTCGGCGCAACAGGCTTTGTACCTAGAATAAACGAGTAAATCGGAGTCCAACCAGATTCACCGTCGTCGTTTACTGCTCTAACTCTGACAAAATATCTATTACCTGTTTCCAGACCGGTTATAAGCCATGTAGCACTTCCACCAGGAACGTCAATTGAAGTTACCTGATCAGACACATCGAAATATGATTCGTCAAGAGCATACTCGATCTTGTATCCGGTTACATTGTCGACCGGAGTCCATGCCAGCCGTACTGCTTTTGTTGAAAATACAGTATGCCCTGTAATTTGTGTAGGGTCGGACGGACGTGTACCAAAGTTTTCTGTGTATTCAGACCATTCGCCAACATGAGCTTTAGCCGCTCCGTACTTAATGACATTAGCTACGGTGGCTTTTTCTATAGGGTTAAGACCTCTTGCCCTAACCTTGTACTCGCCACCAATAGCGATATCAAACGACATAGCAGCGTGATTGGTAGTAACTGGCGCACGCCCTTCTTTATAAACATCCGAATCGTTAAGAACAATCTGAAACTCGACAACTTGTGTGTTGTCATCATAGGTGCTAAGTTCTGCCGTTAACTTTGTTTCAGATATACTTACAGCAGGAGTTGCAGCTTGCACTGGAGTTTTGCTTAAATCCGCAAAAGTGTATATGTTAGATCCGGCAGCGTTGGCGGTCCACCAAAGAGTGTCTACGCCGTTTACTTTATGAGTTTTTGCAACAGGTTTTACTAAAGCACGAACATTAACGGCGTTATTCGGAGCTGTGTATAAATCCTGCATCTCCGTAACATTGTCTTTCCTCTGTCCGGAGAACCATATATCTTGATTAGTTGAATACTGCCAGTTAACTACATATCCTGCTGTTTTTGTGTTATTTATATTATCGTCCCAGTCCCATGTGGCAAACAAAGTTCTATCTGTTCCGGATTGTAATTCTACAACCAGATTAGTTACTTTTTTATTTCTATGAGTAACCTTGGCTGCTGGTACCGGATAAGCAAATCCACCACTTTTTGACGGGCTCCACGGTGTCCAATTAGCAACCCACTGAGCCGCTTTTGCTACGGGTCTAACCCTAACCTGAACTCTTATCGGGTTTCCGGTAGGACCATAAGTAATGTTTGTTGATTCTGTTGTTTGCGTTCCGGAGTAGAACCAAACATCAGTGCCTCCGACTTTGGTTCCATTTCTCCAACGCCATTGGACTTCGTAGTGATCAGTTTCACTGGATTTTGACCACTTCCACGAAGCTACAACGTTTGTGTTATTTCCAGCATCCCTAACAATTTGAAGACTTGTAACTGTGCCCGGAAGAGTTCTTGGTTCGAGATCGCTCAGCTTTTTTACACTGGATCGTTTGCCGATAAATCTAAGTCTACCGTTAAGCTCTTTAGCGACTGGCAACACAGTGTATCTTATCTCTCTAGCATTGGCCGGAATAGAATAGGTAGCGTTCTGAGCAGTAACGTTATTTGTGCCACCGTCATACCATACGGGCTTCCCAGATCCGTCTTTATCGCCAGTATAATATTGCCAAGTTATTTCGTAATGGTCGGTCTGCGCGTGTTTACTAAACGACCACGTCGCATAAGCTGATTCGTCTGTCCCATTTTGAAGAGACAGGGTGAGTTTGGAAGGAGCTCCAGAAACCGGAATATCTTCGTCTGTCGGAAACTCATACTCCTTCCAATCTGAGTATTTAGAAATCCAGTAATAGCCGATAGTCGTGTCGGATTCGTAAGAAATCTTAGAAACAGGAATAACTCTATACCTTACCTTTGTCGCGTTACTAGGCGCATTAAACAAATCCTGGGCAACCTGTACTTCGTTTATGTTGGAATAATACCAACGCTTATCGCCAGGAGTATATTGCCATTCTACGGTGTAATAATCGGTTTGTCCCTCTTTCCATGTCCACTCTGCTCTAAGGGTTCGATCTGTGCCCTTTTCGAGATAAGGCTTTTTAGTTGACGGGGCGCCAACTTTTCGTCCAGTAACATTAGACGATTTAGGTACCGTGTAATAAACGGTTTTAGTGTAAGAAGATTTCCAATACGGAGTATCACCACCGGGCTTATTCTCCGCAACAGGCATAACTCTGACTCGAATACGCTGTGCATTTTCCGGATAACTGTATTGTGAAATCGCATGTTTCTCCGAGGATTCAGATCCAGTAAACCAAACTGTAGAGTTTTTTGTACTGTATTCCCACCATACTTCGTAGTGGTCTGTGTGTGGTTCTGTCCAGGTCCATGCCGCAAACACATTGCGATCGGTACCTGCTTCGTGGTCTATGTACAATTTTGTAGGGACAGCCATTATGCTCTACCTCCAACTCTTGCTGCTCTAACCAACATGTTGATCGCAGTTGCTACGTTTGAACCATCATCATAAGTAATTCCGTCAATAATATAAGTATTACCTCTAGGAGCATTGTTCTGTTCCTGGAGAGCTTTAAGACCGTCGATCAATGTCGACAGAATATCATTGTCTCTATCTCTGCTAGTCTTACGTTCAGATTCGACACTGCTAGCAGTTGATGTAGCCAGATCGATGTTACCGTGAAGTGAGTATCGATCCATATCAGACATCATGGAATATAATCTGTTTGAACCATTTTGGAAATCCGACAAATCGAGAACCGGTTTAATGACCGGATCGTCTATGATATCTGAATTCATGAGGTCAGCCACGGGAGCCAATGCTCTTTCAGCAGTAGATATGATTCTTTCTGCCATAGCGTTCGTGTTTGTTACTATAGAATCAGTGTTGTCTATAATACCTTTGGCCAATCCAAGATCGATAAATTTGCCGAGTTCGGCGAATACTTTCGAAGGTGATTTGACACCCAATTTTGCCTTCGCCGCTTTGTAAGCTTTCTCTGCGGCGCTTTTTGCAGCGTCAGAAATCTTGCTACTATGATCACGAACACCTTTTGCCAGACCATCGGCCAAAGCTTTACCAACATCTCTCCATTTGTCTTTGGTTGACTTAGCCCCTTCTGCCCCCTTCTTAGCCACATCTTTACCGGCACTACGTACTTTGCTGTTTCCTCTTTTTATACCAGTACCAAGAGATTCGCTAAGTTTCTTTCCTTCGGATTGCCATTTCGAATTCATGCTATTAATGGCGCTAAGCATTTCAGCAAGTCCTTTTTCGACAGCAGGACCAACAGCACTCATTCCAGAGTCAACGCCTTCAGCAAACTGAGCCATCGAATCGGTACCAGCTTCTGCAATTTCAGAGCCCTCAGATTTGACAGTGTCCTTTGTATTACCAAATATAGATGATACTTTATCTCCAAGAGAAGACAACGCGTCGGTAATACCACTAAGAAGTTTTCCACCCAGACCCTGAGATGACGATTCAACCTCGCCGCCTTTCTCATCAATGCCGTCAATAAGACCCTGACCAGCGTTGTTACCAACTTCCTTAAAAGCCGTAGAAGGAGATTTGATTCCAAGGAAATTCTTAATAGAATCTAGAGCCTTCTTGCCTATTTCTTTAGCTTTTGTGCCAACCTCTCCGATCTTCTCGCCAGCGCCGTCAATTAATCCCTGAACAAGATCTTTGCCAGCACTAAGCCATTCCGGAGCTTTCTCTTTGACGAAATTAGCAGCATTTGTGATGCCTTCTTTGACTTTTTCAAGTATCTTAGGCGCATTCGTCGCAATACCTTCTACTAATTTATCTAAAAGTTCTGCACCTTTAGCTAACCATTCGGGACTATGGTTTTTAATGAATTCGCCAGCATTTGTTATACCATCTCTAACCTTCGCAAGTATTTCTGGTGCTTTCTCTTTAATACCCTTCGCAATACCAATGGCAAGTTCTTTTGCTTTAGACGCAAATTCGCCAACGTGAGAAGAAATATACTTAGCGGCACTAGACAGCGCATTCTTAATAGCGTGCCCTATTTCTGGTGCATGCTTTACTACAGAAGAAACCGCCGACACTATTGCTCCGCCGATTTGTCCTGCGGTATTAACAAATTTCTCGATAGCGGCACTTGCCAAATATAAACCAGTACCAAGCATCATTACACCTGCACCTAATGCCAAAAGAACTGGTATTGCAGCAGGAATAATCATCAGAATAGCCACTAAACCGGCAAATACACCAATAAGTACAAGCAAAGCTGTTGAGAAAACAATCATGTTCATAGCCAACTGTTGCGTCGGTATGATTGCAAGAAGAGACAGCGCCGTTACAATATTCATGACTCCAGTAGCAGCCATTAAAAACGCGGCGCCAAGCAGTAAAGCGCCTGCTGCAAATACAACAAACGACGCGGCAAGCACCAAAATAGGTACTGCAAAGGTGGCTAAAACACCTATGGCAACTGCTAACCCCATAAGAAGGGCAACAACGCCAAACACTCCCTGAGCCATGTCGCCGGATTCCATTGCTCCAAGCTGCTTTACCGCTTCGACAAGTACCATCACCGCCAAAACAACAGCCAATGGAGCAAGAACGGATGCTACATTGAAATTAAAAGCACCCATTACGCCAACTATAGCGCCTAATATAATTCCAAGAATGACTATGGTTCCTACGCCTTGCTCTAAAACCGGACGTGGAACAAGCCCCAACGCAATCGCAGCAATCGCAAGAAGATATATAGAACCTACTGCAACCAGCAATGCCGCAATGTTGGATGCTCCGATCGATGAAATATCGCTGGACATTGACATCGCAAACATTATGGCAACGATGACCAATGCAAGAGCTTCTACTGCCTGCTTGCCCTTTTCGAGCAATGGTTTCGGAATCATTGACAGTGCTATTGTAGCAATGCCTAAAAGTAATATTGAACCAACAGCTACTACAAGTCCAATAATGTTTGAAGGATTTACTGCGGAAATATCACTCGTCACAGACAGTGCAAACATTAAAGCTATAACAACTAATGCTAAAGCTTCTATTGACTTCCTGCCTTTATCGAGCAATGGTTTCGGAATCATCGCTAGAGCAGCCGTAGCAATACTAAGCAACAAAATTGCTCCCACAGCAGTAATGAGTCCAAATATGTTGGACGGATTCACATTAGAAATCCTGCTAGATATAGCCATTATTGCTGCTAATGCGCCAACCACGAAACCGAGCCACAATATAGCATTAACGGCAGACGCCAGTCTATCTGGAGGCACAACACTCAGGACAAGGCAAGCGACAGCAAGCAAATCTATTGCTACGGCGAAAGCTATAAGACTTAATACGTCTGCAGCACCGACCTGACCGCCAATATACTTTGCGATTAAACTCTGAACGAGCATAAAACCGCCAAGCAATATTGCCAATGATATCACACGGGCAAATGCCTTAGGAAATACATCATCCGATATTAATCCCAATGCCGCAACAGCACCGACAAGAATTAGCAAAGCTAGAGCAAATGCTATTGGTGCAAATACTGCAGCAGCAGAAACTTTCATTGCTCGCAAAGAATTAGATGCTACTGCGAGTAATGCTAATGCTATAAAAACAGCAACGAAGCCTTTTTTAAGCACCGGAACTGGAACTAAAGCATATGCCAAAATAGACAGCAGCAACAAGCCAACGGCTATCGCAAAGGCCAATGGAGCAGCGACATCAGCCGGTCCAAGCTTAAGACCTTTCAAAGCCTGAGCAGATCCCTGCAGTATTCCAAGCGCTATGAATACGCAAGCTCCACCCTGTAACAAGGTGCCTCGATCCATTTCGCCAAACGATACTACAGCGCCGACGAGAATTCGCACGGCAAGCGCGAAGGCCAACGGGGCGGCAACATCCGCGGTACTTAGTTTAAGCTCTTTAAGCGATTTAGCAGCTTCTGTAAGAATATCAACAAGAACTGCTATGACTATACCGCCAGCTATTAAAGTTTTGGCATCCTGCTGCCCTATGATTTCCATGGCTTTTGCTATAATAAATATAGCTATGGCCATGCCGAGCATAAGTTTAGAAGCACCACCGAGATCAGCACCTTCGGCTGGCTTAATCTTTTCAAGCGCAATGGTTACGCCTGTCAGAACTGCTGCTATTCCTGCAACAACCGCAACAGCAGATTTAAAACGATCTTTAGGTATATCTGCTATCATCGAAATAGCTTTTGCCACTAAATATATAGCGCCAGCAATTTTCACCATTTTTGTGAATTTGCTTTCTTCTGGTACCAGATTTATTCCGAGACCGTCGTCTTTAAGCTTTTCGAAGAACCCTCCAATATTGTCGGCCATACCGCTAAACGATTTGGTAAGCTTTATGCCGTTAAATATGGACGTTATAGATCGAGATCGGAAGAGCGTCGTGTAGGGAAAGAGAGTAGATCTCGGTGG
>ERZ809477.56-NODE-56-length-11420-cov-5.177123_pt1 | contig 11420 bp, 10 predicted proteins | sample MGYA00521238_ERZ809477 | MGnify/ENA primary metagenome ERZ809477 (study PRJEB31581, sample SAMEA3312793) | metagenome | study: EMG produced TPA metagenomics assembly of the PRJEB8939 data set (Metagenomic analyses of Rumen microbiomes reveals... | reverse complement strand
CGATCTTAATAAAGTAAAAGCAAGCCTCCTATGTCATTCCAACGTGGGCATGAGGGCAGGAAGGAATCTATAGGAGGCGGTTGAAAAACAAAACCTAGTATGAAGACTTTTGAAACCATTGATCCCATGCCATCGCAATGCCAGCGCAGGGATGACATGCTTTCAAAAGTCTGAATAAGCATAAAACAACAACTTAAACATGAAAATCTTAGTCACAGGCGGTGCCGGCTTTATCGGCTCACATACTTTGGTGGAACTCAGTGCTGCAGGACACGAGACCGTGGTCATAGACAACCTCAGTAACTCCAACCGCAAATCTTTAGAGCGCGTGGCGGAACTGACAGGTAAGGAAACACCCTTTTACGAAGTCGACATCCGCGACCGCGAAGGCCTCAACCACGTGATGGAAGCCCATCGTTTCGATGCTTGCATCCACTTCGCTGGACTGAAAGCCGTGGGCGAAAGTGTGGAGAAACCTTGGGAATATTATGAAAACAACATCGGTGGCACCCTGACCCTCCTTGATGTGATGCGCAAGCACGGCTGCAAAAACATCATTTTTTCGTCATCGGCCACCGTTTACGGCGACCCTGCTATCATTCCCATTACAGAGGAGTGCCCCAAAGGGCACTGCACCAACCCATACGGCCAAACCAAAAGTATGTTGGAGGAGATTATGATGGATATGCAGAAGGCAGACAAAGAATGGAACATCGTACTCTTGCGCTACTTCAACCCCATCGGTGCCCATCCGAGTGGCCGCATCGGGGAGAATCCTAATGGCATCCCGAATAATTTGATGCCCTACGTCACCCAAGTGGCAGTGGGCAAGCGTCCAGAACTCGGCGTTTTCGGCAATGATTACCCAACGCCCGATGGCACAGGTGTCCGCGACTACATTCATGTCGTGGATTTGGCTAAAGGCCATGTGGCTGCGTTACAGGCCATTGAAAGAAACTGTGGCTGTGCGATTTATAACCTCGGTACTGGACAAGGCTACTCAGTGCTGCAAGTGGTGAAGACTTTTGAAAAAGTCAACGGCATCAAGATTCCTTATAGTATTAAACCACGCAGGGCAGGCGACATCGCCACTTGTTACTCCGACCCTGCCAAGGCGGAGAAAGAATTGGGTTGGAAGGCACAATACGGCCTCGAAGAGATGTGCCGCGACTCGTGGAATTGGCAAAGAAACAACCCTAACGGATATTAAAACATACACAAATATGAAAGGCATCGTTCTTGCCGGAGGTTCCGGCACAAGGTTATACCCCATCACTAAAGGTGTGAGCAAGCAGTTGCTCCCGATTTACGACAAGCCGATGGTCTATTACCCCATCTCGGCACTGATGCTCGCAGGCATTAGAGACATCCTCATCATTAGCACGCCTTACGACCTCCCAGGCTTCAAGCGTTTGCTCGGCGACGGTTCCGACTATGGTGTCCATTTTGAATATGCCGAACAGCCCTCACCTGATGGACTGGCTCAGGCCTTCATCATAGGTGAAAAATTCATCGGTGATGATTGTGCTTGTCTTGTGTTGGGCGACAACATCTTCTATGGCAACGGTTTTACTAAGATGCTTGAAGAAGCTGTGCGTACCGCCGAAGAAGAGCAAAAAGCTACTGTATTCGGCTATTGGGTGGCTGACCCCGAACGTTATGGCGTAGCTGAGTTCGACAAACAAGGCAACTGCATCAGCATTGAGGAGAAACCCATGCAGCCCAAGAGTAATTATGCTGTGGTGGGCTTGTATTTCTATCCCAACAAGGTGGTACGTGTGGCCAAGAGCATCAAACCTTCGGCTCGTGGTGAACTAGAAATTACGACTGTAAACCAAGAATTCTTGAAAGATGGCGAATTGAAGGTTCAGACCCTCGGTCGCGGTTTTGCTTGGTTAGATACTGGTACGCATGACTCGCTCAGCGAAGCCTCTACTTTCGTGGAGGTCATCGAAAAACGCACTGGATTGAAGGTCGCTTGTTTGGAAGGTATAGCCTACCGTCGTGGATGGATTACCGAAGAGAAGATGCGCCAATTGGCTCAACCTATGATTAAAAACGAATACGGTCAATATTTGCTCCGCGTCATCGACGAAATGAAAGAAGAAGTTAATTCGGAAACGCTTAGAAAACTACGCTAATACAAAAACTATGGCATATAAACGCTCTATTATTATCACTGGCGGCGCAGGCTTCATTGGGAGCCATGTCGTGCGCCTATTCGTCAACAAATACCCTGACTATAAAATCATCAATCTCGACAAGTTGACCTACGCCGGCAACCTCGCTAACTTGAAGGACATCGAGGACAAGCCCAACTATAAGTTCGTCAAGGTCGACATCTGCGACTTTGATACGATATATAAACTAATGCAGGACGAGCATGTCGACGGTATCATCCATCTTGCCGCTGAGAGTCATGTGGACCGTTCCATTAAAGACCCGTTCACTTTTGCACAGACCAATGTGATGGGAACATTGAGCCTCTTGCAAGCTGCGAAATTGTACTGGGAAACCTTACCCGAGAAATGGGAGGGCAAACGTTTCTATCATATCTCTACCGATGAGGTTTATGGTGCCCTTGAATTGACCCATCCCCAAGGTATTGAGCCGCCTTTCAGCACAAAGGCTTCATCGGGGAAACATCATTTGGCTTACGGCGACAAGTTCTTCACTGAAGACCTGAAATACCAACCGCATAGTCCCTACAGTGCAGCCAAAGCCAGCAGCGACCATTTTGTACGCGCTTTCCACGACACCTACGGCATGCCCACTGTGGTGACTAATTGTTCCAACAACTACGGTCCGTACCAGTTTCCCGAAAAGTTGATACCTTTATTTATTAATAATATCCGTCATCGCAAGCCGCTGCCTGTTTATGGCAAGGGCGAGAATGTGCGCGATTGGCTCTATGTAGTAGACCACGCCAGAGCCATCGATTTGATTTTCCACGAAGGTAAAATTGCAGAGACCTACAACATCGGAGGCTTCAACGAATGGAAGAATATCGATCTCATCAAAGTGCTTATTAATACGGTGGACAGGTTGTTAGGCAGAAAAGAAGGCGAGGACATGGACTTGATTACTTACGTCACCGACCGCGCTGGCCATGATATGCGTTATGCCATCGACTCGACCAAGCTACAAAAGGAATTGGGCTGGGAACCGTCCTTGCAGTTTGAGGAAGGGATTGAGAAGACCGTCCGTTGGTACTTGGACAACCAAGAATGGATGGACAATGTCACTTCTGGAGACTATCAGAAGTATTACGACGATATGTATAAAAACAGGTAATCCACCATGTTCGTAGCAGTTTATCCATCAGTTTTCAAAAGACACGGCGTACGCTACGGAGTTGTTGTGAGTCCTTTTCCGTAATCGTTGACTGGGACGACGGGTATAACCCGAACCTAGTCAAAAAGAAGAAAGGGATAATTAACTTATTGAAAATTAAATAAATACTAATAAATGGATAAGATTACAATCATAGATTATGACCGGATTTACAAGAACTTCATTGATGAGAAGTACTTGCACGACGGACATGATGAATATTATTACCGCGACCAGCAGGTAAAAAAGCCTGTTGGAGGTTGGCGGCACCTGCATACCGATGAGATTGAACGCTTGGTGAAAAACGCCAATTCTGCAACCAATTGGGAAGACATTTGGGTAACGGACGAGTTCGATACCAACATGGTGCACAACAACCATTTCTTTGGTAAGGTGCGTATCGGCCGTATTAACCGCAAGGTGCTGCAATACCACGATCTTCGTGTGCCTGTTGGCATTTCCAACAGCAGTATCATCTCTTGCGATATCGGCGACGACGTGGCCATTCACGATGTGCATTATATGGCCAATTATATCATCGGCGACAAGAGTATTCTGTTCAACATTCAGGAAATCTCCACCACCGACCACTCCAAGTTTGGTAATGGCACCATTAAGGAAGGCGAACCTGAGGATGTGCGTGTGTGGCTTGAAGTGATGAACGAAATTGGGACTCGTAAAATTTTGCCTTTTGACGGCATGATTACTGCCGATGCTTATCTTTGGGCAAAATACACAGATGATATCAAGTTGCAAGAGCGTCTCAAAGAGATTACCCAAGCCAGCGTTGACTTCCACCGTGGTTACTATGGCACCATTGGCGAGTCATGCGTCATCAAGAACTGCTGGATTTTGAAGGATGCCAAAGTCGGGCCGCATTGTTATATTAAAGGTGCAAGCAAGCTGAAAAATGTCACCATCAATTCTTCGGAAGAAGAGCCTTCGCAAATCGGAGAGGGTGTCATTTTGGTGAATGGTGTTACGGGCTTTGGCTGCCGCATTTTCTATTCCGTTGTGGCCACACGCTTTGTGTTGGGCGATAACTGCAACCTGAAATATGGTGCTCGCCTCATCCACTCTGTGATGGGCGACAATTCCACCATCTCTTGCTGCGAGGTCTTGAACAACCTCATCTTCCCCTCGCACGAGCAACACCACAACAACTCCTTCCTGATTTCTGCTTGTGTAATGGGTCAGAGCAACATGGCTGCCGGTGCCACCATCGGATCCAACCACAACAGCCGCGCCACTGATGGTGAAATTGTGGCTTCGCGTGGTTTCTGGCCAGGTCTTTGCTCCAGTGTGAAACACTCCTCGAAGTTCGCTTCCTTCACCTTGCTTTCCAAGGCTGACTATCCCAGCGAACTGAACATCATGCTGCCGTTCTGTTTGGTCAACAACAATACGGCCAAGAATGAATTGGAAGTTATGCCGGCTTATTGGTGGATGTACAACATGTACGCCATAGCACGCAACACCTCGAAATATGTGAAACGCGACAAGCGCAAACGTAAAATACAAAACATTGAATTTGAAACACTTGCGCCGGATACCATTGAAGAAACTATTGAAGGACGCAAACTATTGGAAATTTGGGTGGCTAAGGCCTATCTCCGCAAAAAAGGCGAAGACCCCGAAAAATACGAGTACTACGACCTTCGCGAGTGCGGCAAGAATCTTCTTGACAATGAGCCTGAAACCGTGAAATCGTTGGAGGTCTTTGGCGAACACATGGAGAAAGGCAAACGCAAGGTGCGCATCCTCAAGCCTTTGGAGGCCTATCACGCTTACGGTGACATGATTACCTATTATGCTGTTAAGACCCTTTTGGATTATCTGAAACAGCATCCTGAAACGGACATGGAAGCCATCGTGAACCACATGAAAGGCAAGCGTCTGCGCAAATGGATCAATCTTGGTGGTCAGACCATGCCTGAGGAATATGCCGACCAGCTCCGTGCCGACATCCGTGACGGCAAGCTCAACACTTGGGACGAAATCCATCACCGTTACGACGAGCTGTGGGAGAATTATCAGGCTGAGAAACTGCGTCATGCCTACTTCTCGCTGATGTTCCTTTACAAGGATGATGCCGATGTGCTGACCAAAGAGATGTGGTATGAAAACCTGGAAAAGGCCATCCGCATCCAACACTTCATCTGCGACCAAGTATACGAAAGCCGCAAGAAAGACTACGAAAACGAATTCCGCAACGCCACCTTCCGCAACGAAGACGAAAAAATCGCCGTCATCGGAAAGATTGATGAAATCGGTTTTGTCCAACAGATTCGTGAAGAGACAGAGGCGTTCGAGAAAAACATCCAAGAATACATCAAAAATCATTTGGTATAAAACAACAATTCAACAGTTAAACAAACAACAATTAAACAATAAATATCATGAGAGTCATCATTGAACAAAATTACGACGCCATGTCGCGTTGGGCTGCTAACCATATTGTTGAACGCATCAATGCTTTCAAGCCTACGGCTGAGAAACCGTTTATCCTCGGATTGCCTACGGGTTCAACACCTATCGGCACATATCGTGAACTCGTCCGCCTCCACAAGGAAGGCAAGATTTCCTTCCAGAACGTGGTCACTTTCAACATGGACGAATATGTGAAGATTCCGGAGAACCACCCTGAAAGCTACCATAGTTTCATGTGGAACAATTTCTTCAGCCACATTGACATCAAGAAGGAAAACGTGAACATCTTGAATGGCAACGCTGAAGACCTTGAAGCCGAATGCACTCGCTACGAGGAAAAGATCAAGAGCTACGGCGGCATTGACCTCTTCATGGGCGGCATTGGTCCTGATGGCCACATTGCTTTCAACGAGCCTGGCAGTTCCTTGACATCACGCACTCGTGTGAAGACCTTGACCACTGACACCATCATCGCCAACTCTCGTTTCTTTGAGAACGATATTAATAAGGTGCCGAAGACCGCCCTTACCGTGGGTGTGGGTACCGTCATGGACAGCCGCGAGGTGATGATTCTGGCCAACGGCCACAACAAGGCTCGCGCTTTGGCTCATGCCATTGAAGGTGCCGTCAGCCAGATGTGGACAGTGAGCGTGCTGCAAATGCACCCGAAAGGCATCATCGTCTGCGACGATGCAGCTTGTGACGAAATGACCTACGGTACTGTCAAGTATTTCAAGGATATTGAAAAGAATAACCTATAATTATCATTTGTAGGGCTGCCATACTATGACAGCCCTACCCTAATGGAATATGAAAACATTCGCCATTTTTGGTGTTGGTGGCTACATCGCTCCGCGTCACCTCAAAGCCATCAAGGATACAGGCAACGACCTCGTGTCGGCATACGACAAGCACGATAGTGTGGGCATTATTGACAGCTATTTTCCGAATGCAGCATTTTTTACCGAGCAAGAACTCTTCGACCGTCACAATACCCGGCTGAAAGACCAAGGAAAGAAGATAGATTATTTCACGGTGTGTTCGCCAAATTATTTGCATGACGCACACATCCGCTATGGTTTGCGTCTCGGATCTGATGTCATTTGTGAGAAACCCATGGTACTCAATCCGTGGAATATAGATGCATTGCAAAAAGTGGAGGCCAGACAAGGTCACAAAGCGTATACCATCCTGCAATTGCGTCTCCATGACAAAATCGTGGCTTTAAAGAAAAAAATCGACGAAGGACCCAAAGACAAGATTTATGACATCGATCTGACTTATATCACTTCTCGAGGCAACTGGTATTATGCCTCTTGGAAAGGGGACATCAATAAAAGTGGCGGTATTGCAACGAATATTGGTGTGCATTTCTACGACATGTTAAGCTGGATTTTTGGTGACTTGAAGAAGAATATCGTCCACGTAGCTTCGCATGATCGTGTGGCAGGTTATTTGGAATTAGAGCGGGCCCGTGTGCGTTATTTTCTCAGCATCAATGCCGATACCTTGCCCCCCAATGCGGTGGAAGGCGAAAAGCGCACCTATCGTACCTTGAAGATTGACGGAGAGGAGTTTGAGTTCAGCCAAGGCTTCACCGAGTTACACACCAAGAGCTATGAGGAAATCCTTGCTGGTCGTGGCTTTGGTATTGAGGAAGCCCGCCGTTGCATTGATATTGTCTATCAAATCCGCAACGCCAAGCCGGTGGGTCTCATTGGCGATTACCATCCGATGGCAAAATTGCCACTTAGCGGGCATCCATTTGGGTGGAAGTAAGCGTATCGCTTTCAAAAATGGAATTTCTCTCCAGCCATTTAGATATTAGCCATGACTGTATATGGCTTCATTACCTGGTATTTCAAACGGAAACAGATGGTGGAGAAAAAAGAAATGAAATATGACCTTAACTGATGTAAGAATAATAGACCTTCCCAAGTTTTTGGATGCTCGAGGCAACCTTTCTTTTGCGGAAAACTTCAAACAAATCCCTTTCGAGATTAAGCGTACCTACTGGCTTTACGATGTGCCGGGAGGGGAATGTCGAGGTGGACATGCTTATAGGGAAAATGAGGAATTTATTATCGCTTTGTCGGGTAGTTTCGATGTGGTGTTGGACGATGGCTGTCAGCGAAAAGTGTTTTCTCTCAACCGTTCTTATTATGGCTTGTATGTTCCCAATGGGCTTTGGAGGGAGATAGAGAACTTCTCCACAAATGCTTTTGCTTTGGAATTTGGGTCAACACATTATAATGAAAAGGATTACATTCGCGATTATGACATTTTCAAAAGATTAAAGCAAGATGGGAAAATATAGCGTATTTGATTGTTCCATGGTGGAGTTGGACCAACATCACAGCGACCGTAAAGGGAACATTTCAGTGGTGGAAAACGGGGTCACACTTCCTTTTGATGTCAAACGGGTATATTATCTCTATGATGTACCAGCAGGTGAGTCGCGTGGTTCTCACGCACATAAAGAATTGGAACAATTAATCATTGCTGCTTCTGGTTCTTTTAGCGTCGTTTTGGATGATGGACAAAACAAACGGAGATTTTTCCTTAACCGTCCGTATCAAGGTCTCAATGTGAAACCTGGCATGTGGCGTGACTTGGAGGACTTTTCCTCGGGTTCCGTCTGTATGGTGTTGGCCAGTGAGGTTTACCAAGCAGAAGATTATATTCGGGATTACCAAAAGTTTTTGGATTTCAGGAAAAATGAAGGAAATAAATAAACCATTAATAATTGTTGGCGGTTCCGGTCATGGAAGTGTCATAGAAGCCTGCATAAAAGACAATCGCAATAGGTATCATGATCTTGAATGGGATTTGAAGGGTTTTTGCAACGATTATGATGATGGGGTGGATGGGTATCCTGTATTAGGAAAGCTATCTGATATTCCAAGGTTGGTTAATGAAGGGTATTATTTTATTTGGGGAATTCATTTGATAGCAAGAAACTATAAGACGGAAGAACTGTATAAAAAAGCAGGGATTCCTAAGGAAAAATTAGCCACCGTCATTCATCATACGGCTTTTATTGACGATACAGTAGTAATTGAACCAGGTTGTTTTGTCATGTATAACGCTTATATAGCGCCTCGTTCCCATATTGGGGAAAGTACCATGATAAAAGCCAATACAAATTTAGGCCATGATGTCAATATAGGTGCACTTAGTCATATTGCCATGGGGTCTATCATCGTGTCGTGTGTTGATATTGGCTATTGTGCTGATGTGGCCGTGGGTGCCACTGTGCTTGCCCATACAAACATTGGAGATTTTGCAATGTTGAGTGCAGCGGGACTTGCCACCCATAGTATTCCTGAAGGCGAAATCTGGGCTGGCTGTCCAGCTAAGTTCTTAAAGAATATGAGTAGAGAATAATAAACTTAAACATACTATGATACCCTTCCTTTCACTAAAAGATGTCACCGCACTTCACGGTGACGAAATCAATGCTGCCGTCACCCGAGTGGTAAACAGTGGTTGGTACCTGCAAGGGCAGGAAAACGAGAAGTTTGAGACAAATTACTCCAAATTCATCGGTACGAAACATACTATCGGGTGTGCCAACGGCTTGGATGCCTTGATATGGATTTTCCGTGCTTATGTCGAATTAGGTGTAATGCAGCCTAGCGATGAGGTAATCGTTCCGGCCAACACATATATTGCTACCATTCTCGCCATCACTGAAAACGGATTAAAGCCTGTTCTTGTTGAGCCCAAATTAAACACCATGGAGATTGATGATGACAAAATAGAGGAAAGAATAACGGACAAAACGAAAGCCGTTTGCATCGTTCATCTCTATGGTCGCAATGCATACACTGAAAAAATTGGCGCATTGTGCAAGAAATACAACTTGAAACTTATTGAAGATAACGCTCAAGCTCACGGCTGCAAGCACACTGATGGCCGCATAACAGGTTCCATTGGTGATGCAGCAGGTCATTCATTCTATCCGGGAAAAAACCTTGGCGCTTTAGGTGATGGCGGAGCTGTGACTACCAGTGATAATGCTTTGGCGGAAGCAGTACGTACCTTGGCCAACTATGGCTCGCAGAAAAAGTATGTATTCAAATACACAGGCCGTAACAGCCGTTTGGATGAAATCCAAGCCGCTGTATTAGATGTGAAGCTGAATTATTTGGTTGAAGATAATGCCCATCGGAAAATGGTGGCCAATTACTATTATGACCACATCAACAATTCTCTTGTTACTTTGCCAGATAGATTGCCAGATGCCCAAAATGTCTATCATCTGTTCCCCATCCTCTGTGAAAAGCGTGACGAACTTCATGATTATTTAGAGAAAAATGGTGTTGGCACTATCATCCATTATCCTATACCTCCTCACAAACAGGAGTGTTATAAGGCATGGAATGAAATAAGCTTGCCTATCACGGAATACATAGCGGAATATGAGTTAAGCTTGCCTATTGGACCAAGCATCACCATGGAAGAAGTGCAACAAGTGGTTAATTTGATCAATAAATTCTGAAACATTGGCCGAGACAACAAAAAACCGTAATTCTTACGGTGGTATTTTCAAAGCCATCGCTTTGTTCGGAGGAGTCAAGATAATCAACATCCTTATTTCCATTCTCCGATCAAAGGCGATAGCTATCTTGATTGGGCCTACAGGTATGGGTATCAGCAATTTGCTGAAATCTACTACAGATACCGTGAACCGTATAACAGGATGTGGCTTGCATACCAGTGCTGTTCGCGATGTGGCAAAGGCTTATCACGGACAGGACCAAAATAAAATCAATGTCACTATCACCACCGTAAGAGGATTGGTATGGGCTACAGGCTTGTTGGGAGCTATTTTGGTGTTGGTTTTTGCAGGTCCGTTAAGCCAGTTTGCCTTTGGGAACAAGGAGTATACCTCTGCTTTCCGGATTTTGTCCATCATGTTGGTATTTATGCAAATCAACATCGGGCAGATTGCGCTTATGCAAGGAACGTTCCATTACAAGGACATGGCCAAAGCGAACCTGATTGGACATGTATTGAGCCTTGTGTTGACCTTGCCTCTATATTATTTCTTCAGGGAAAAAGGTATCGTTCCTGCCTTAATTATCGCATCATTGATAACTTTGATTTTAACCACTATTTATTCAAGAAAGATACATTATGAAAAAGTAAAACTATCCATAAAGGAATATTGGAAAAATGGAAAAGACATGTTGACGGTTGGGTTTGTGATTGCTTTGGGCGGTTTGATTAGCAATGCATCTTCTTATTTGATGAATGTCATCATATCACGTGTGCAATCGGTGGAAGCTGTGGGGTTGTATTCGGCGGCCATTACTATTGCCAATTCATACGTGTTTCTCATTTTGTCGGCAATGACTACGGATTACGTACCACGTTTGTCTGCTATCAATGGTAATAATGAAGAACAAGTGAAAACCATCAACAAGCAAATGGAGATGGTGGTACTATTATTGACCCCTCTGTTGGTTACCTTCATCGTGTTTGCCAAGGAAGTCATTTGGATTCTATATACTCCGAAGTTTTATGCGGTAACACACATGCTGGAATTCTTGATGTTTGGCATGTTGTATAGAGCCATCAGTTGGTGCCTTTCCTATGCATTCATTGCCCGTGGCGATTCCAAGATATTCCTTACCAACGAAATCATCATC
>ERZ809477.55-NODE-55-length-11512-cov-4.238893_pt1 | contig 11512 bp, 13 predicted proteins | sample MGYA00521238_ERZ809477 | MGnify/ENA primary metagenome ERZ809477 (study PRJEB31581, sample SAMEA3312793) | metagenome | study: EMG produced TPA metagenomics assembly of the PRJEB8939 data set (Metagenomic analyses of Rumen microbiomes reveals... | reverse complement strand
AAATCATAATACGCGGAACAAGATAATTACAGAAAAGGACATAAAAGATTCCGTGAAAGTTATTTTAAAAAAAGGACATTATGCTGAAATGAAAAATATACCTAGGGAAAACATAGTGCCTGGTTTGTCTTTTAACTGGCAGTTTTTACTATCAAAATTAGGAATTCAATAATACAACAGAAAGAATGAGCAATCTCGTAAACGAATTGAAAGAAACATTCATTTATAAATACCTCCGTGAGTTTTTCCTGAAATGTTTTGTAACAATAGCCCCCGAAAAAGAGGTTGATAGGTGTTATTATGCATCCTTGGGGAAGCACTGTAGCCTTAAAGACCCCAAACACTTAATGGAGAAGGTCTATTGGATGGAGCTTTATACAGATGTGTCACTGTGGACGAAATGCGCTGATAAACTGCGAGTAAGAGAGTATGTGGAAAAATGTGGTTTGTTGGAATATATGCCAAGGCTATACGGCTCGTGGGAGAAGAGTGATGACGTTATTTTTGAGGAATTACCCAATAGTTTTGTTATCAAGGCAAATAATGGTTGTGGCACAGTAAAAGTTATCAATGACAAGTCACAACTGGATGCCGAAAAGCTTCGCAGGGAGATGCGTCAATGGCTAAAGCTTCCTTTTGGGTACTCTAACGCACAAATACATTATACCAAAATTAAACCTTGTCTTTTGGCAGAAGAAGTGTTGCCCAATGACTATGCAGAATTGTCCCCGACGTCAATGGCGGATTTCAAGGTGTGGTGTATCAACGGGAATCCCCAGTGTATTCAAATAACATACAATCGGAATAAAGGACAGCACGATGTGGATGTTTATGATACGAACTGGAATAGGATGCTAGATCATTTATGTAGTCAGGCACGTAGGAATGAAGGACTTGTGTTTCCTAAACCGGATTGTCTGAACGAGATGCTTACTGTGGCGAAGAAACTATCAGAGCCTTTCCCTGAGGTTCGTGTGGATTTCTATATTGTGAACAAGAGGCCTGTTATTGGCGAATTAACATTTTCTGCAGGATATCCGGCGTTTACAGATGAATACTATGAAGAGTTGGGAAATATGATTGACCTTTCTAAGATAAAAAGGATAAAGTAAACTGTATGGAAGAGAAAAAACTTAGGGTGCTGCAATTGAAGAACTCAATTCAGCATTATAGTTTGCCTGCACTGAATATTGTTGCTGAGCATTGTGACTTTACGGTCCTTTATTTTGATAAAGAGAGGACAAAACAGGAAGTTCTGGACCAATGCAATTTCAAGACGATATATGTTCCAGCTCGCAAGGTTTGGAAGTTTTATATCCATCAACGCAATGTCCATAGTATTTGCAATGATTACGATGTGGTTATTTCTTTAGGAACACTACAGTATCTGAGCTATATATCTTTAGCATTTAGAAGGAGAAAGTATAAATTGATTCAATATGGTATTGGGGAGCCTGCATCGTATCATCGTCACTATGGGGAGGCCAGTAAGCTTTACTATGCCATATCTCATGCTATTGAGAAAAGGTCTGATGCTTTGATTTTTTATTCGCCACAGGGGATAAAATTACATGAAGCTCGTGGATATACGCAGACCAAAATGTTTGTTGCAAATAATACGACAGAGGTTCTTAAAAGAGACGTTAAGCCGGAGTTAAAGGATAGTATTCTATTTATAGGAATGCTTTACCCTGAGAAGGGTTTGCAGATTTTGTTGGATGCCTATAAAGAAGCGTATAGAATAAATAATAATATTGTTCCACTTAACATAGTAGGAGGAGGGAAACCATTACCCGAGGTGAAAGAATGGGTTAAGGTTAACCAACTTGCGGACGTTATCAATGTGTTGGGCCCCATATATGACAATGAGAAGAAGGCGGAAATATTCCAGCATTCTTTAGCTTGTATATCTCCCAAACAAGCTGGACTTTCCGTGCTGGAAAGTATGGGCTATGGTGTTCCTTTTATTACTGATTTAAACGCAATTACCGGGGGAGAGGCTTTTAATATCAACAGTGGGGAAAATGGACTTAGAGTTGAAGCCATAGACGTTGAAAAAATGAAGAATATTGTTCTTGATATATCTGCCAATAAGAATGATTATATCGAGATGGGGAATAAGGCATACGAACATTATTGGACATGCTGTAAGCCATCGGATATGGCTCAAGGTCAGTTGGATGCCATAAACTATGTGATGAATAAGAAATAAGACATTATCGTATGGATATCAAGACATCAAAAGGCTTTCTTCATTATGACTCCCACTTGTTATACTTTGGCGATCATAAAGTAAACAAGAGTGAGGTTATAGAGAATGTCCGGATCGTGTCTATCTATTTAGATAAGATAGGGATTAATTGGGGGCCGGCTTTTGGTACGTTGATAGGTATTGTTCGAAACGATGACTTGTTGCCGTGGAACCCTGTTTTTGATATTTATATTCTCAAAGAAGATGAGGAGCGATTCAAAGATGTACTTTGGCCGTTATTAGATGTCGGTTTTGAAATAGTACGCCATGAAAGGAGAGGTCTTTATTATCTGCGCAGGAATGGAGAATTCATCAAGGTGTTTGTACTCCATAAGATAAGCAGTGATGTGAGACATACGGGAGGGTCTGATTTTATTCATGAAAAGTATATCCAAAATACAGTGAAGTGGGACTTCAGAGGGATAGCATTAAACGTGCCGCAGGATGTTGACGGGTATTTATCATTTAGATATGGAGAAGACTGGATAAAACCGCAACAGACAAAGTCATTTACAACTAACGTGATTGCCAAGTACCTTCATTGGACTAAGACTTGGATACAGGATCATTTTCCTGATACACTTTATTACTCATGGCTATTAAAGCATCGACAGAAGGACTTTAAAGAATTTAAGATACAATGCGAAAAGGCGGGGATTCCACTACCACAGAACGTGCAGTTAGCAAGTATGAAACCTCGTAAGTATAAGCGAGTTTTTACTGTTGGCGTATATGATTTGATACATAAAGGGCATGTGGAACTATACAGAAGGGCTAAAGGTTTAGGCGATTATCTGATAGTAGCCGTTCAGGATAGTGATTTTATTCTAAAATATAAGCCCAATGCAAATGTCTTGAACTCTACGGAGGATCGCAAATATATGGTAAAGTCCATTCGGTATGTAGATGAAGTAATTACATATTATGATGTTGATAAGATAGTTCAAGAAGTGGATTTTGATGTGTTTGTAACTGGACCTGATCAATGCCACGAAGGTTTCAAGAGAGCTATACAATGGTGCGAAGAAAATGGACGAGAGCATATAGTATTAGGAAGGACTGATGGTGTGAGCAGCAGCGAATTGAAAGCTCTGATTGCAAATAAAAAAGAAAAAGCGAGATGACCGATAAATACAAAATAGACTGCGATCTGTGGGCCGGGGGGGAAGCCGGTTTTGTGTTTATACTGAAACACTATATGTTTTTCCCTTCATTCCGGATTATAACCTGGAAAAGAATAGGTGAGAGTACAAATAACCCATTAATTCGCGGACTTGCCAAGTATAAGCTCTTGAAATATGCTAATAAATACCTTATCACTTTGCCCCTGAAAACTGTTGTGGGGGGGGGGATTTCCTTCCCGCATGGAGGCCCTATTGTTTTTACCTGAGGAGCTAAGATTGGTGAATATGTAATAGTTCATCCTAATGTGCTCATAGGTGGACAAGAGAAAGTAGGTTGTCCTACAATTGGCAGTAGGGTGTTTATTGGTAATGGTGCAAAAATAATTGGTAAGATATCTATTGGTGATGATGTGTTTATAGCCCCCGGAACTGTTGTCGTTAAGGATATCCCTTCTGGTAGTGTTATTGTTGGGAACCCGGCAAGAATAATAAATAACAAAGGGGCAGAATATGTCGGGCAGTATTTGTTCCCTTAATATACAAAACAAGATGAAAGAAATACATCTAGAGGAGTTGAAACTGATTCAACTCAACATATTACAGGCATTACATGATTTTTGTGTAGAGAACAACATTAAGTATTCTCTAGGGTGCGGTACGATGCTCGGAGCTGTCCGGCATAAAGGCTATATCCCATGGGATGATGATATTGATTTTTATGTCATGCGTGAGGATTATGAGCGGCTCATAAGAATCTTCCCTAAAGTATATAAAAATGATATTGAACTAATATGTTTGGAAAGGGATAAAGAGTGGGGCCGCTCCTATGCAAAGGCATTCAATAACAAGACCGTCCTTATTGAAGATACAACCGAGAAGAAGCGAATAGGTATAGGAATAGATGTATATGCCATAGATTATGTGCCGGATGACGATATAGAATGGCTTAAATACAATAAAAGGAGATTGTTCTATCAAAGCATCTTTTCACTTAAATCCATGATTACGAGTAGGGAACGTTCTCTTGTGAAGAATGCTATTATTGTTTTTTCGCATATTGCCCTTCTGCCATTTAGTCATCGTAGAATAGCTCAATTTATCAACAAGTATGCTCAAAAAAATAATGGTAGGTGCAACACATATGCATGTGAATGTGTGCAAGGGGTTATTACAGGAAAGAAGAGATTTAAAGCAGCTGATTTTGAAGAGGTAATAGATACTCCTTTTGAAGATCGTACTTTCAAAATTATGAAAGGGTATGATGATTATCTGACCAATGCATATGGTGATTATATGACTCCTCCTCCTCCAGAGAAACGAGTCTCGACTCATGAAACTAAGGCATTTTGGAGAGAATAACTAACCGAAGGAAACCCCCTGTTTTAGCTTTTTAGTGGCAGGTCCGGAGGTATACATTAATAACAAAAAAAGTAATACAATTATGAGTGAAAGAAAGTATCAGGTGTGCACACATTGTGTGATGGACACCACGGTAGATGACATTAAGTTCGATGAGAATGGAGTATGTGACCGCTGCCGTGATTATGAGCAGCGAGTACTTCCTTGGTGGAACCATGGTAAGGGTCATGAAGAGGAACTGAAGAAACTCATCGCAGACATAAAGAAGAGCGGAGAAGGTAAGGATTATGACTGCCTTATTGGCTTAAGTGGTGGACTGGATAGCAGCTATATGTTACACTTGGCAATAAAGGAGTGGGGGTTACGTCCTTTTGTTTTCCATATTGATGCTGGTTGGGATTTGCCCGTTACTGTGGAGAACCTCCGAAAGATGAAGGAGAAACTCGGAATCGATATTCATACAGAGGTTATGGACTGGGAAGAGATGCGTAAGATGCAGATAACTTTCTTCAAGGCCGGTATTGGATTAGACGTTCCCCAAGATCATGCGTTTGTAGCATTGGTTGACCATTTCGCAGCAAAGATGGGCATCAAGTATATCCTTAACGGATTCAATGTGGCTACTGAGGCTGTGGCCGATCCTGAAGCCTGGAATGTTGGCGGTGGTTCATCTTCTGATGGTGTTTATGTTAGAGATGTTATCCGTAGAAACGGAGGTGAAATGCCTAAGCACTATGTTTGGACATCAGGATTCAAACACAAGTTCTGGCTACCTTACGTTAAGGGAGTTAAGATTGTAACACCGCTTAATCTAATGCCTCTCACACGCCGGCAAATGATTGATACCCTGGGTAAAGAATATGATTATATTCCTTACGGACAGAAGCATTTCGAGGATGAAATCACCAAGTTCATTGAAGGCTACTGGAATCCAAAGAGATATGGCCAAGATATTCGCATTGCTTGGAACTCTAGCTTAATAATGACAGGCCAGATGACACGCGAAGAGGCATTGAAGCAAATGGAACAACCACCATTGACAGAAGAAGAAGGGCAGAAGATGTTTAAGGACATAGCTAAGAAACTTCAGATTAGTGAAGAAGAACTACAATCATATTTTGATAAGGGTTACGACGGTCACAAATATCGCACAAGTAATTGGGCTTATAAAATAGGCATTAAGATTTATCAGACGCTGGGTTTGGATCATAGAATTAGGAAATAAAACAGACTCGGATGTACACACAGGATACGGAGAGATCGTATCAAAGGTGTTCCCGATGTGTTATGGACACTACCGATTCGAAGATTACTTTCGATGAAAATGGAGTCTGTGATCATTGCAGGAACTTTGATACCCATATAAAACCCTATTGGAAGTCAAAGGAAAATGACTTTGAAGGGTTAGAGAGATTAGCTGCCCAAATCAGGAAAGCCGGTAAGGGCAGAGAGTATGATTGCATTCTTGGACTTAGTGGTGGAGCAGATAGCTCATATTTGGCCTACATTGCTAAAGAGGTAATGCACCTGCGCCCGCTTGCATTTGTGGTTGATACAGGGTGGAACTTGAATGTTGCTGTAGAGAACATTGAAAAGATCGTAAAGGGACTTGACTTGGATATGTACACCGAGGTGATCAATTGGAAAGAGATGGCTGACTTTCAGCTATCCTTCTTCAAGGCCTCAATATCATCCCAGGATTTTCCTCAGGACCATGCTATTTTTGCAGGTCTGTATAATTACGCGACGAAACATCATATCAAGTATGTTTTGACAGGTTCAAATAATGCTACGGAGTTTATTAGGCCACCGCTTGAGTGGATTTATATGAATGACTTGAGAATGGCTCTTGACATTCATAATAAATTTGGAAAGGTTGAACTAAAAACATTTCCTCTGTGCAATATTTGGAAGTACCGTATATGGTATCGTTATTTCCTTGGGATGCGTCGCAGGTATCCATTGGATTACATTGTTTACGATAAGGCAGAGGCGGAAGAGTTGTTACATGAAAAGTACGGGTGGACCAAGTATGCCAACAAGCACTATGAGAATGTTTTTACCCGTTTTTTTGAGGGTTATTACTTGCCGTACAAATTTGGCTTTGATACCAGAAAAAATGTTCTGAGCAATGAAATACTTGCTGGTACAATGACTCGAGAAGAAGCGTTAGAGATTTTGAAACAGCCACCGTATGATCCAGACCAAGCGGAATTGGATAAAGTTTATATTGCAAAAAAGCTTGGAGTAACGACGGAAGAATTCCAAAGAATTATTGATCAACCAAGAAAGACGCCTTCTGATTATAAGAACTCAATATGGGCTTTAAAAGGAGCTGTGTGGTTTAGTCGTTTGTTTGGCGTTGAGAATAGAAACATGAGGTAGAAGAATGGTAGCGATTATAGATTATGGGCTGGGGAATCTCGGTTCTATCGCAAATATGCTGAAAGTGATTGGCGAAAAGTCAGTCATCACAGCAGATAAAGAGAAGATAGCAGCTGCAGATCGCATTATCTTACCTGGTGTAGGTGCTTTTGATGCTGGTATGCAGAAACTTAATGATACGGGACTTGTGCCTTTTATTCGTGAACAGGCACTAGAACAGAAAAAGCCTATCTTAGGTATTTGTCTTGGAATGCAGCTCTTGGGGAGAAAAAGTGAAGAAGGTCAGTTGGAAGGCTTAGGATTGATTCCTTTTGAAACAGTACGTTTCAAATTGGATGAAACCAACCTAAAAGTGCCTCACATGGGATGGGATATTGTTGATTTCAAGCAAAAGAACCTGCTCCTGGAAGGCTTGATAGGAAGACAACGTTACTACTTTGTACATTCCTATCATGCTGTATGTGATAGCCCTGAGAATGTGCTGATGACCTGTGATTATGGTTATGAGTTTGCCTGCTCAGTAGTGCGTGATAATATCTATGGGGTGCAGTTCCATCCCGAGAAGAGTCACGATTTTGGAATGGCATTATTAGAGAACTTCGTAAAACGCTGTTAACTATGTTTACAAGACCAAGAATTATCCCCGTCTTGCTCATAGATGACAGGGATTTGTTTAAGACAGTTCAGTTTGGAGAGCGCACATATTTGGGGGATGTAGTGAATGCTGTAAAGATTTTTAATCGTAAAGGCATTGATGAACTTTCTATCCTTGATATTGGCGCGACCAGAAACAACCGTGAGCCGGACTTTGAGTTGCTGAAAGACATTGCAAGTGAGGCCTTCATGCCTCTGAGCTATGGAGGTGGTATTACCAGTTTGGATCAGATTCATAAGCTGCTGGCTATCGGTTACGAGAAAGTTGTCATTAACTCTGGGTTGATAACACATCCAGAAGTAGTGCGTGTAGCCGTTGCCCAGTATGGTAGTCAAAGTATTGTGGCCTCTATTGATGCCAAGAAGGTTGGCGATGGATATAAATGCGCTATTTGTGACGGACAGCAGTTGCTGGATAAAACTCCACTTGAATTGGCTCTTGAAGTAGAGCAGATGGGTTGTGGTGAGATAATCATCAACTCCATTGACAATGATGGTATGATGAAAGGCTACGACTTAGAGTTGGTCAAGACCATTACGGAGGCAGTGAAAGTTCCTGTAATTGCTATTGGTGGTGCCGGTGGTATTGATGACCTAAAGCAAGTAATCCAGAAAGATGGGGCGCATGCTGCAGCTGGTGGTAGTATGTTCGTGTTCTATGGAAGACTGAAGGCTGTGTTGATTACTGCTCCATCTGAGAAAGAATTGACTGAAGCTGGAATATATGCTGAATAATGAGCAAGAGACTTCTTCAAATAGATAGTTGCCTTGTGACGGGTTCAACTGGGCGCATTACTGAAAGTGTGGCCCGTTTGGCCCAAAAGCAAGGTTGGGAATGTTACATAGTCCACGGAGGACGTTATGTGAAGCGTCCTTCGTGTATGATAGACATACAATCTGTTTCACCCACAGGGGAGTATTTGCATTATGCTGAGAGTCTGTTGTTTGATAATCATGGTTTAGCATCAAGGCACGCTACAAAAAGGGTCATTGAACAGATAAAGGAAATCAAGCCGGATGTGGTACAACTGCATTGTGTTCATGGATATTACCTCAATTACAAGATTCTATTTGAGTATCTAAATTCAACAAATATTCCAGTAGTTTGGACATTCCATGACTGTTGGGCCTTTACCGGACATTGTGCGCACTTTGTGACAGCAGGTTGCAAGAAGTGGAAGACAGAGTGCTATGATTGCCCCCTAAAAGGGGACTATCCAAAATCTATTGTGGATTGTTCAAAAAGGAACTATGGACTGAAGAAACAATTGTTTGGAGCCAACAGGAATATGCTTATAGTGCCGGTCAGTGAATGGTCGGCGGACTTTGTTAGACAGTCTTTCTTGAAGGATAAGGCTATTACCGTTATCAAGAATGGCGTGGACCTGACGGTTTTTAAATTCGGCACACCTGTAGCTGGCAAGAAACGCATTCTTGGCGTTTCTGGCGTTTGGAATAAAGATAAGGGCCTTTATGACTTTCATCGGTTGCGAGGCTTGCTTGACCCCAATGAATATGAGATAGTTCTTGTTGGGCTTAGTAAAGCACAGTTGAAAGAATTGCCTAATGGAATCGTGGGTGTTGAGCATACTGAATCTGTACAGGAGTTGTCGGATTTATATGCATCAGCAATGGTTTTCGTAAATCCAACATACGCAGATACATTCCCAACAGTGAATCTTGAAGCATTGGCGTGTGGAACGCCCGTGATTACTTACAAGACAGGAGGATCTCCAGAGGCTGTTACCCCAGAAACAGGATGGGTGGTTGAACAAGGTAATGTAGAGGGAATAGCCTCAATTATAAAGAATTATGTGTTGATGGAAGAAGGTGAGGAGATGGCACAACGCCGAGCATGTAGAGAACGTGCTGAACATGAATTTGATAAAAACAAGTGCTTTGAGAAGTATGTTGAATTATACGAAAAACTAGTAACTGCAGATGATTGACTGGGGTAATTTTAGCGGTTTTTTTACAACGGGGCTTCCGTCTGCGGTACTATACACCTCATTGTCAGTGTCGGTGATGGCCATTGTAATGGGATTGGCAAACAAATGTGTAAATAACAAGACAAGGTTCGTATTGTGGGTACTTCTCATAGAATATTTATTCGTTTTGATTTGCTCCACGGTAATTTGTAGGGATGCTATATCATTTGAGTTTGATAGGCTTGAGTTGTCCCCTTTATGGACTTATTCTGCTGTAATACATCATACGCCAGGGGTGAGCGTGTGGGACATTGTGTTAAATGTAGTGTTGTTTGTCCCGCTCGGATTACTCATAAAAATGATCTATCCTAAAATATCAGTATGGAGGATCGTTTTTATTGGATTAGTATGTTCTGTATTTATAGAGGCTAATCAATTTTTATTCGAGAAGGGTGCTGCTCAAAGTGATGATGTGATGCATAATACTCTTGGCGCCGTGATAGGCTGGATGATTGCAAAAGGAATCCATATCTTAAAGACGATATTAAAAAAGGAACAGCATTGTCAATGAAGATTCTGTTTATTTGCCAATACTTCTTCCCCGAAGTTTTCAGAGGAAATGATATTGCGTTCCATTGGGCTGAGAGCGGGCATCACGTGCATGTTGTTTGCGGCGTGCCTAACTATCCTGATGGCGTATTCCATAATGGTTATGGATGGTTCAGACGTAGACAGGAGGTGGTGAATGGGGTAAAAGTTACCCGATTGCCAATTATCCCTCGTGGTAATAACAAGATTATGCTAATGTTGAACTACTTCAGCTATCTGGTTGTTGCATGGTTTTATATTCTTATTCATGCTTTTTCCCATAAGTACGACAAGGTATTTGTCCAGCAACTTTCACCAGTAATGATGTCCGCCCCTGGTGTGTTGTACAAGAAACTCTATCATGTTCCTCTCTATACTTGGGTGCTAGACTTGTGGCCTGAGAGTTTGACTGCGGCTGGAGGTGTAAATAACAAATATATACTTGCTTTCTTCAAGCACTATGTAAAGAGTCAATATAAGCACTCGGATAAGATACTCACAAGTTCCCGCAGTTTTGAGAAGAGTATTCTTGAATATGGCAACTATAAGGACAAGATAGTATATTATCCACAATGGAGTGATGGGAATAAAGGTGAGATTGTAAGACCGGATAATGCGCCCATTATTCCAGATGGATTTAAGTTAATGTTTGCAGGGGCAGTAGGTGAGGCGCATGGGTTTGAATGCACCATGCACGCCGCATTACTTACAAAAGACCATAAGGACATCAAATGGATTATTGTTGGTGATGGCCGAAAACTTGATTGGGTTCGAGAGTTCGTAAAGGAGAATGATATGGAGGATACCGTTTTTACACTTGGTCGTTTCCCATCAGAGACAATGCCTTGGTTTTTCAAACAGGCAGATGTGATGCTGGTTACACTAAGTGAGGAGCCTTTATTTGCCCTATATGCTCCCGCCAAAATCTCTTCATATATGGCGGCAGGGAAACCGATCATTGCGGTGCTGAACGGTGAGGGCGCAGCGGTAATTAAGGATGCAGATTGTGGCTGGTCATTGCCAGCCGGTGATGCAAAAGGGTTTGCTAAATTGGTTATTGAACTATCAATGGGGGAAAAGGCAGAACTGGCCAAAAGAGGTTCTAATGCGGTAAGATACTATAACGAGCACTATGTAAAAGAAAAGAGCTTAAGGAAGTTGGATGACTTAATAGGGTTGTAAGAAGTAAGAAGGACACTTTTCTACAATTAAGTAAGATTAGG
>ERZ809477.53-NODE-53-length-11761-cov-5.731078_pt1 | contig 11761 bp, 8 predicted proteins | sample MGYA00521238_ERZ809477 | MGnify/ENA primary metagenome ERZ809477 (study PRJEB31581, sample SAMEA3312793) | metagenome | study: EMG produced TPA metagenomics assembly of the PRJEB8939 data set (Metagenomic analyses of Rumen microbiomes reveals... | reverse complement strand
TGGGAATATATTGTTCCCAACGTGGGAATTAATAGTTCCCAGTAAGGGAACATCTAGCGCAAATAAGGCTGCCTTATTGAGAATTAAGCGAGCATTATTGACAGATAACGACGGAGTATTATCGGAAATGTGTTCATCTCTCCCGTCGGATGGCGCCAAGCCCTTTAAACAAAGGAATCTTGCCATTTACATCTCTCCCTTCATCTCTCCCATGCCGAAATCCCTTTGTACAAAGGCAATCCCAGCGATTATGGGAGAGATGAGAGGATTTACGCTTCGCTAGTGAAATGTCGTGGTCAAGAAGAGGAAGTGGAGCACTTGCCATTATTACCGCAACCATGATAAATGGAGAAATGGAAGGATGGATGGCAGGGCATACTATAAACTATCGGATGGCAAGCTGATAGGAATCTCCAGCCGTACAGGTCGAAACTTTTACAGAGCAACCTGACAGCCGATGCCGAGTACGCGGTTGGTGCGGGTGAAGTCGTCCTTAGTGGGTACGGTGCGCTCGTAGTTGCCATATTCCGTCTGGAAGAAACCGGCCTTCAGCGTCAGACGGTCGGTAGCCTTGTAGTTGCCGCCGAAACCGATGCTGTAGCTGTTGACGACGAACGACATGTCATTCATGTACTCGTCTGTCAGACCGTAGCGGGTGAGCTGTCCGCCGACGGAGATGGTCAGGCGGTCGGTGACGTCCCACTCTGCCCCGGCCAGGATTTCGTAGGAGTTGTGGTCGAGCTTGTGCTGGGCATTACCATACCACTCGGCCTGCTTGTCGAAGTAGTAATGACCACCAGCGTTGAGGCGTACCTCTTTGATAGGTGTCCACTGTGCGCCGACGGCAGCCATAGCGGGGACATCCTCGTTCACCTTCTCCTCGTCCTTGAACTTGTTGACTGCCTCAATCTCACTGGCTTCGAAGACGGTAGACTCGTTCTTCATACGGATTTGCGTCTTGAACTCGTATTTGGCAGCGAAGTTGAAGTGGTCGTTCAGCTTATAGTCGACGCCGACGATGGGAGCCACGCCGACGCTCCACTGGTTGCACAGCAGGTTAACGCCAGAGGAGTATTTGGCTAGGCTGTTCAGCTCGCCACTCTGCTGCGAGGCAGCCAGTCCCTCGATGCTGGTCTTCAGCGTCATCTCTTGCTGGTTCAGCGGCAGTCCTGCTGCTTCCTTCTGCTGAAGCTGTCCGAGTACCTGCGAGGCTACGGGCATCATCTCCGTGACCTGTTTGCTGACGTGGGGCAGGAAACTGCCGAAGTCCAAGTCGCCGTTCTCGGTGCGTACCTGTATGTTGCTGATGCGGGCCTTGTAGGTGGCAGTACCGTAGAGCACCCGCAGACCACCATAGACTGAGACCTTGGGGTCAATCTTGTAAGCGGTGCCAAGCTGGAATCCGAAGTAGTATTGCCGGCCTTCCATATAGCTGTCCATGTTGTAGCCTGTCACGAGGTTGTCGGTGATACTGGCGCCTGTCACACCGTTCAGCGTGTTGGCCATGAGGTCTAATCCCATGAACTTGGCAGCAATCTCGCCCACCTTGCGCTCGAAGGAGCCCAGACCGTTCTCGAACTCGCAGCTGCCGCCGCCGCTGGGGATGGAGAAGTTGAACTGGACGCTCCAGTCGCCCTTGTTCCAGGCAGCCTGGATGGAGGGGATGAAGGGAGCGTCGGCCACGCCCTCGTACACCTTCGTCGTCTGTCCGTTGTTCTTCTTGCCGAGGGCGAAGTAGTCGTCAGTCGACGTGATAGTGCGCGTCTGGTGGGCGTACTGCCAGTTAAAACCTAAGTGGAAACCGTCGGGCATGAAGGCGACGCCGGCGGGGTTTGAATAGACACCGTCGAGACCGATGGCAGCGTCGCGTGCCGGGTTGCGCAGGAAATCTATACTCTGATTTGTGTTGGTTAAGATGCCGCCAGCCGTGGCGGTGGTTGATGTTGCGGTCAGCATCACGCTGACCATCATTGCCTGAAATTTGTTCATATCCTAAAAACGTTTAAAAATTTCGGCTGCAAAGTTAACAAGACTGCTCCGAACTTCTCTGTTTTCGCACACAAAGTTAACGTAGTTTAACGGAAAATGCACAAAACTATGCACAAATGTGCAGTTTTGTGCAAATTATTCACTTCTCACTCTTCACTTTTCACTTCTCACTTCTTCAACTCCGGGTAGCTGATGCGGGTGTGGTAGATGGTCTTGAGTTTCTCGATGAGTACGGTCTTGGCGTACTGGATGTCGCGGAAGGTGATGGGGCAGTCGCGGAAGTAGCCTTCGTCCACCTGTGAGTCGACGATGCGGTTGACCAGTTCGCGTATGCTCTGTTCCGTATAGTCGGAGAGCGAGCGTGAGGCAGCCTCGACGGCGTCAGCCATCATGAGGATGGCCTGTTCCTTGGTCGACGGGTTGGGCCCTGGGTAGGTGAAGAGCAGGTCGTCCACCTGTTCCTCCGGGAATTCATTCTTCTGCTTGATGTAGAAATACTTGGTCTTGCCCAGTCCGTGGTGAGTGGCAATGAACTCTTTGATGGGCTGCGGCAGGTTGTACTTCTCGGCCAGCTTCAGTCCCTCGGTGACGTGGCTGATGAGCATCTGGGCACTCTCGACGTAGGTTTTGCCCTCGTGTGGGTTCATACCCGCCTGGTTCTCGGTGAAGTAGATGGGGTTGGCAATCTTTCCGATGTCGTGGTAGAGGGCGCCTGTGCGTACCAGCTGGCTCTTGGCGTCGATCTTGCGGGCAATCTCGGCGGCCAGGTTACCTACCTGGATGGAGTGCTGGAAGGTACCCGGTGCCACCTCGCTCATGCGCCGCAGCAGTTCCTTGTTCATGTCGGAGAGCTCAATGAGCGTGATGTTCGACGTGAAGTTGAAGGCCTTCTCGATGATGTAGAGCAAGGGGTAGGAGCAGAACAGCAACAGACCACAGACGAATAGGTAGTTGAACTCGCTGTAGTCCAGCTGGTAGATTTCACCGGAACGTAGCCAGAAGAGGGCCAGGTTGGTCAGGATGCTGGCACCGGTGATGATGGCCGCCGTCCAGAACAGCTGGGAACGGCTGCTCAGCTCGCGCAGCGAGAAGATGGCCACGAGGCCTGCTATCTCCTCTACGGCAATGAACTCCAGGGGGTGTTGCAGCATCGCCGCGCAGATGAGTACCGTCGTGGTGTGGGCCATGAAGGCGGTGCGGGAGTCCATGAAGACGCGGACAAAGATGGCCACCATGGCGAAGGGTATGATATAGACGTGGAGCACGTTATGGCTAACCATCAGCGAGGCAACGACCGAGAACAGCAGGATGAGCGCGTAGAGCATGGCCAGCGAACGCGGCTTCTCGAAGAAGTCCTTGCGGAAGAGCTGCAGGAAGATGGTGAAACAGACGAGCAGCAGTCCGACGTAAAGGATCTCGCCCAGTACGATGAAGCTGAGCTTGGCATTGTCCTGATGACGGCGGTCGTTCTCGCGGAAGTACGACTGCAAAATGTTGTAGGTGGGCTCGTCGACGATGTCTCCCCGCCCGATAATCTTCTGTCCGCGCTGGGCTACGCCGCTGGCCAGCGGGATGCTGGTCAGCAGGTCGGTGAGTCCCGCCTCGCTACGATCCTTATCATAAGTAAGGTTGGCCAGGATGTAGTCGTTCAGGTTACACTTGGCCAGCAGTTCTTTGTACTCAGCCAATTCGGAGTCCTTGAACAGCTGCTCGTAGGCGCCGATGGTAGAGTAGAGCTTGGTAATCTGCGTACTGGAGGCGTTCTTGCCGTTGACGATACGCAGCATTTTCGCCGTGTCTGCATGCAGCTGGTTGTAGTCGGTGGTGTTCAGGATACCCTGCGAATAGAGGCGGTGCAGCTGGGTGATGATGTTGTGGAACTGCGCGTTGGGCAGTCCGGGAATGCCGTCGGCATAGTCCTTGCGGAATTGCTTCAGTTGCTGGGTCTCAACGGTGGCATCATAGTTGTAATAGGGCTCGAAGACCTTCGTCAGGCTGTCGCGCTGTCGCTGCACCAGTTCCTCGCTCTTGTAGATGGGGAAGTCGAAGGGTGCCGTGAAGTCTGCATAGCGCCAGGGCTTGCCGTGCTCCATTTTGAAGTTGGGCTCTTTGTCGCGTGGCATGGCCCAGACGATGAGTGCGATGGTGCCTGCCACCAAGGCAATCTTGATAAGCAGGTTCTGCCAGTAACGATTCTCTATGATTGTCCTATTTTTCATCATTTATATGCGTTTACGCTGCAAAGTTACAAAATAAATCCAATTCGTTATTAATAATTGGTAAATATTTCGTATCTTTGCACGCAAATACTAATAATGTTATGTCAGAAAGAAGAGTAAGAGTGCGTTTTGCCCCGAGTCCGACGGGAGCTTTACATATCGGCGGTGTCCGTACCGCGTTGTATAATTACCTATTTGCCAAGCAGCACGACGGCGACCTGGTGTTCCGTATTGAGGACACCGATTCGAACCGTTTCGTGCCAGGTGCAGAGGAGTATATCATCGAGTCGTTCCATTGGCTTGGCATCAAGTTCGACGAAGGCGTATCGTTTGGTGGCGACAAAGGGCCGTACCGCCAGAGCGAGCGCCGCGATATCTATAAGAAATATGTGCAGCAGTTGCTGGATGCCGACAAGGCCTACATTGCCTTTGACACACCCGAGGAGCTTGAGCAGAAGCGCGCTGAGATTCAGAATTTCCAATACGACGCGCATACCCGTGGCCAGATGCGCAACTCGCTGACCCTGCCTAAGGAAGAAGTAGAGCGGCTTATAGCCGATGGTAAGCAGTACGTCGTACGTTTCAAGATAGAGTCGGGCCGCGAGGTACTGGTCAACGACCTCATCCGTGGTGAAGTCCGCGTGAAGACCGACATCATCGACGACAAGGTGCTCTTCAAGAGTGCCGACCAGTTGCCCACCTACCATCTGGCCAATATCGTCGACGACCACCTGATGGAGATTACCCACGTCATCCGCGGTGAGGAGTGGTTGCCGTCGGCACCGCTCCACGTGTTGCTTTACGAGGCCTTCGGTTGGGCTGACACGATGCCGCAGTTTGCCCATCTGCCGCTGCTGTTGAAGCCCGACGGCAAGGGAAAGCTGTCGAAGCGCGACGGTGACCGCCTCGGTTTCCCCGTGTTCCCCTTGGAGTGGCACGACCCGAAGACGGGCGATGTGAGCCGCGGCTACCGCGAGGACGGCTACTTCCCCGAGGCTGTTATAAACTTTCTCGCCCTGCTGGGCTGGAACCCCGGCACAGAGCAGGAGCTGTTTACGCTTGACGAACTGGTGCCGCTGTTCGACATTACAAAATGCTCGAAGGCTGGTGCTAAGTTTGCCTACGACAAGGGTATTTGGTTCAACCATGAGTATATCCTCAAGAAGTCGCCGGAGGAGATTGCCCGCTTGTGGCTGCCCGAGGTGCAGCAGCATTGTCCGCAGGAGACCTTGGAACGTGTGACGAAGGTTTGCGAGATGATGAAGGATCGCGTCTCGTTCGTCAAGGAACTATGGCCGCTGTGCTCGTTCTTCTTCGAGGCTCCCACGGAGTACGACGAGAAGACCGCCAAGAAACGCTGGAAGGAAGACTCCGCTGCCCAGCTGACCGAACTCATCGGCATCCTCGAGGGTATCGGCGACTTCTCGTTAGAGAATCAGGAGCAGATTGTCCATCAGTGGATAGAGCAGAAGGAGTACAAACTGGGCAACATTATGAATGCCTGGCGCCTGACGCTAGTCGGCGAGGGCAAGGGACCCGGAATGTTCGATATCTCGGCCTTCCTTGGCAAGGAAGAGACGATTGCCCGTATGAAACGCGCCATTGAGGTGCTCGGTTAAACTGTCAGAAAAAAGGAAAACGTCAAATTGCGAATCGTGTATAACCTCGTCATATACCTCTACCTGTTAGGAGTCGCCGTCTATAGCCTTTTCAATGAGAAGGTGCGTAGGATGTGGCGGGGTGAGCGTGACGCCTTCCGCGTGCTCCGTGAACAGGTGGATCCTGAGGCAAAGTACGTCTGGTTCCATGCTGCCTCGCTTGGTGAGTTCGAGCAGGGGCGTCCGCTGATGGAGCAACTGCGCCGCGACCATCCGGAGTATAAGATACTGCTGACGTTCTTCTCGCCCAGTGGATACGAGGTGCGCAAGGACTACAAGGGAGCCGACATCATCTGCTACCTGCCGCTCGACACGATTACCAACGCCCGCCGTTTCCTGCGGCTCATACGTCCTGTCAAGGCCTATTTCATCAAGTATGAGTTCTGGTACAACTACCTGCATATCCTGAAGCACCGTCATGTGCCTGTCTATAGCGTCTCAAGCATCTTCCGTCCCGATCAGGTATTCTTCAAGTGGTACGGGCGGCAGTACGGTCGTGTGCTGAACTGCTTCACCCACTTCTTCGTACAGAACGAGCAGAGCCGCGAGTTGTTGGCCAAGATAGGTATTACCTGTGTCACCATTACTGGCGACACCCGCTTCGACCGTGTACTGCAGATTAAGGAGCAGGCCAAGCAGCTCACCATCGTTGAGGAGTTCGTGAAAGGCGCTAAAGTCTTTGTGGCTGGTTCGTCTTGGCCGCCCGACGAGGATGTCTTCATCCGCTACTTCAACGAGCACCGTGATTGGAAACTCATCATTGCCCCTCACGTCATCGGCGAGGACCACCTGCAGCAGATTCTGGCCAAGCTCGGCGACCGCAAGGTAATGCGGTATACTCATGGGGCCAATGAGTCTCATGGGGCTCATGGGACTTATAGGGATTATGAGGTTCTTATTATCGACTGCTTCGGCCTGCTGTCAAGCATCTACCATTACGGCGATGTGGCTTATATTGGCGGCGGTTTCGGCGTCGGCATCCATAACACCGTGGAGGCTGCCGTATGGGGTGTGCCCGTCATCTTCGGTCCTGAGAACCAGAAGTTCCAGGAGGCACAGGAGTTGAAGGCCTGTGGTGGCGGTATGGAAATCAGCGGCTACGACGACTTTGCCCGCTTGATGGAGCGCTTTGCTCAGGATGTCGGCTACCTGCAGCAGTCAGGACGTGCCGCCGGTGACTATGTCAAGGGCAAGGCCGGCGCTGCTGCCAAGATACTGGCGGCGACGAAACTATGACATGAAAATGATGTGGATGATGCTCTTTGTGGCTCTGCCATTCGTAGGCATGGCCTATCTTGCGTGGCATATATGGGTGTTGCTTCCCGTCGCCAACCTCTGGAAACTGTTGGTCATCGCCTTGGGCATCGGCGTGTTTGGGCTGTTGTTCCTCAACTTCGGCCGGCGATTCGATGGCCTGCCGCTATCGGTGGCACAGACGTTCTATGAGATTGGCACGTCGAGCATCTTTATCATGCTTTACCTTGTCATCCTTTTTCTTGCACTTGACTTGGGGCGACTGGTTCGTCTGGTACCCCGGTCGGTGCTCTATGCCAACGGTTGGACGGCAGCAGTTATCGCACTCTTCGTCTTTGGAATCTTCTTCTACGGCAACCTGCATTATTATAATAAGGTTCGCGTGAAGTTGGAACTGCCGACAACAAAACCGTTGCTACGTGACTACAAGGTGGTGATGATGAGCGACTTGCACATCGGCTACCACAATACGCGCCGTGAATTGGCACGGTGGGTGGATATGGTCAACGCGGAACAGCCCGATTTCATCCTCATTGCCGGAGACATCATCGACGGTTCGATGCGTCCCGTCCGTGAAGAGCGCATGGCCGAAGAATTCCGTCGGCTGAGGGCTCCTGTCTATGCCTGCTTAGGCAATCATGAATACTACAGCGGATGTCCCGATGCCCAGCAGTTTTATCGCGATGCCGGCATCCACCTGCTCATCGACGAGACCGCTGTCATCGACTCCTGCATTACCATCATCGGTCGTGATGACCGTACCAATATGCGGCGCAAATCTCTCCACAGCTTTTCTCCACTCACCCTTCACCCATCACCCTTCACCATAGTCCTCGACCACCAGCCCTACAACCTCGACCGTGCTGAGCAGGCCGGTGTGGACTTCCAACTAAGTGGCCACACCCATCGAGGACAGGTGTGGCCAATCTCCTGGATTACCGATCACGTCTATGAATGTTCGTGGGGTAGTCACCAGCGCGGCCATACCCGCTACTATATCTCGTCGGGTATCGGCATCTGGGGCGGCAAGTTCCGCATTGGTACTCAGTCAGAATTCGTCGTGGCTTCCCTTTGTTCTTCCAAGTAGAATTTCGAATAGGCCACGTAGTGCTTGGCGTTGTCTGTCTGTCCCGGTCGGACGGGCTTCAGGTACTTGGCTGGTACGCCGCCCCATATCTCGCCGGCGGGAATCTTCGTGTTCTGCAATACCAGTGCCCCGGCAGCCACGATGGATCCTTCGCCCACCTCACAGTCGTCCAACAGCGTCGCTCCCATACCGATGAGGGCATTGTCGCGGATGGTACAGGCATGGACGGTGACGTTGTGGCCGATGGTCACGTAGTTGCCAATGTGGGTAGGCCCCGTCTCATGGGTGACGTGGACGCAGCTGCCGTCCTGTATGTTCGTACAGTTGCCGATGGTAATGGGAGCTACGTCGCCGCGCACGACGGCGTTGAACCATACGGAGCACTCGTCGCCCATCGTGACGTCGCCCACGATGGTAGCATTCTCGCTGAAATAGCAGTCTCGCCCCCACTTGGGAGCGAGACCGCGATAACTCTTAATCAAAGCCATTGATGATTTCCTCAATTACAGGTTCGGATTCTCCGACTTCCAGTCAGCTACGGCAGGAATGATGTCGAGACCGATAATCTCGTCGCGCATCTTCTGCAGGTGCTCGTAGGAAGCCTGGAGAGCAGCCATCTCCTCAGCCGTACCTTCGGGAGCGGTGTAGTGAACGCCGTCCTTGTCAATGACGGTAGGCATAGCCATCATGACGTTCTTGAAGCCAAGTTCCTCGCTGTTTACGTAACAGCCAGCAGGCCACTTGAAGGGTTCGCCGCCCATGGCACCCTCAATCATCTTGACAGCCTGATAGGCAGGGCTCTGGAACGAAGAGCGTCCGCGCAGCTTGATGATGTTGCTGCCGCCCTGAGTGGTCATGTGCTTGATCTCAGCCCAGCGCTCGTCGGAGAGGGTGAACTCTGAGAGGGGCTTGCCGTCGATCATAGCCTTCGATGCGAAGACGGCCATCTGCTCGCCGTGACCGCCGTAGGTGTAAGCACCCGTCACCTTGTCCTGCTGCACGCCGAACTCCTGAGCCAGCTGCTGTTGCAGACGGGTAGAGTCGAGGGCAGCCAGCGAGGTGAGCTGGTTGGGCTTCAGACCAGAGTGGATGAGCGCCGTGAGGGCTGTCACGTCAGCGGGATTGAAGATGACGACGACGTGGTTCACATCGGGGCAGTACTTCTTGATGTTCTCACCGAACTCAGCGGCAATCTGGCAGTTGCCCTTGAGCAGGTCTTCGCGTGTCATGCCCTCCTTACGGGGAGCGCCGCCGCTAGAAATGATGTACTTCGCACCCGTGAAAGCCTCAGCGGCATCGACAGTATAGCTGATGTTTGCGCCAGGAAAGGCACAGTGACACATCTCGTCGTAAACGCCGTGAACACCGGGTTCGTAGATGTCGTACAGACAAATGTTGTTGGTAAGGCCGAGCATCAACACGCTCTGGACCATGTTTGAGCCGATCATACCGCCTGCGCCGACGATGACCAGTTTGTCATTTGTTAATGTTGCCATGTTGTTGTGAATATTAAATTTAGATTCGTGGTGCAAAGATAGTATTTTTTGGGGAGTAAAAGGAGTGTAAGGAGTTAAAAGGAGTTAATGACAACAGAATTTCCAAAGTTCTTTGTACCTTTGTAATCTCGAAATAGCAAAACTATGACCAACAAGAAATTTTATGTACCTTTGGTTGCCGGGATGCTGCTGCTAGGCTCCTGTCAAGAAAGCCGGAAATCTGGTACACCTGTTGCGGAAGTTGAAACACTCGATATTCCCGAGTGTGTGGTGACGTCCCCGCCCGACTCGTTGAAGTTGGACAAGTTCTACACGAAGTATGTCGATGTGAACGGCCTGTCGCTTGTGTCATCGTGGCGCGTTCCCGACTCTGCCTTTGTTGCTGCCCACCGTACACTTTACGCTATGACGTCGATGCTGCCAAAGGCTGTGCTCGACTCGATGGTGGCACGCGGCACACGTATTGCCATCATGGGACGCTATGAAGGTACTACTGACATTCCCGAGCATCACTATCTGGTGAACGACACAGCCCTGAACTGGGACCTCCGCGCCCGCGGACTCGGCGGCGACCTAGAGCTGCCGCTGACAAGCTGTGCCGAGGAGAACGTACTAGCCTACCAGATAGACAAGTACCACGCCGAAGACATACTCATACATGAGTTTGCACACAGCATTCATCTGATAGGACTGATGCTGGCCGTACCCGACTTCGACTCGCGACTGAAACAGTGCTATGAGCAGGCTAAGGCCAAAGGCATCCTTGCCGGCACATACCGCGAGACCGACAAGGAGGAGTATCTGGCTGAGGCTGTGCAGGACTGGTTCAACGTGAATGCCGAGATGCCTCATACCGACGGCAAACACAACTGGTGTAACACCCGCGAGGAACTGCAGGAGTTCGACCCCGACCTATACGACCTGCTCTCGGAGTATTTCCCCATGACGAACCTTCAAATCAGCAAACATAAGAAAGTAAACGAATATGGAAAATATTAGTAAAGAAACCTATATCCGCCGCCGTGCCCAGCTAAAGCGCGACATGGGCAGTGGCCTGCTGCTCTTCCTCGGCAATGACGAGGCAGCTATGAACTACGCCGACAATACCTACCGTTTCCGTCAGGACTCCACGTTCTTTTATTTCTTCGGCCTCGACTACGCCGGCCTGGCCGCCGTCATCGACATCGATGAGGACCGCGAAATCATCTTCGGCAACGAGCTGACCATCGACGACATCGTCTGGACGGGCACTCAGCCCTCGTTGCGCGAGATGGCTGCTACTGTGGGTATTTCTGACGTCCGGCCTATGAGCGAACTGGCAACGGTTGTCAATCGAAAATCAGTTCATTTTCTGCCGCCCTATCGTGGCGACCACCGCGTTTGGCTTTGGGAACTGACGGGCGTAGAACCTGCTGCACAGCCGTCGAAGGCCAGCGTACCCTTCATCAAGGCCATCGTCAGCCAGCGCAACTACAAGTCCGACGAGGAGATACGCCTCATCGAGGAGTCGGTGGACCTGAGCACGGAAATGCACCTTGCTGCCTACCGCACCGTGCGCCCCGGCATACATGAGTCGGAGGTGGCTGCTGCCGTCGAGGAGGTGGCCTGTCGTCACGGCAACCAGCTGGCCTTCCCCACCATTGCCACCGTACAGGGACAGGTGCTCCATAACCACGGCTTTATCCACGACCTCCATGACGGCGACATCTTCCTGCTCGACGCCGGGGCCGAGACGCATAGCCACTATGCCGGCGACCTCTCTTCGTCGATGCCCGTCGGCGAGCGGTTCGCCGACCGCCAAGCCGAGGTCTACAATATCCACCTGCGCAGTTTCTGGGCTGCCGTCGACAAGCTGCAGCCTGGACGTCCCTTCCGTGAGGCCCACATCGCCGCTGCTACCGAGATAGCCCGTGGTATGAAGGAACTGGGACTGATGAAGGGCGACCCCGCCGAGGCTGCCGAAGCAGGTGCCTACGCCCTGTTCTTTCCCTGTGGCCTGGGTCACATGGTGGGTCTCGACGTCCATGATATGGAGAATCTGGGTGAGCAGTATGTAGG
>ERZ809477.50-NODE-50-length-11882-cov-7.620952_pt1 | contig 11882 bp, 3 predicted proteins | sample MGYA00521238_ERZ809477 | MGnify/ENA primary metagenome ERZ809477 (study PRJEB31581, sample SAMEA3312793) | metagenome | study: EMG produced TPA metagenomics assembly of the PRJEB8939 data set (Metagenomic analyses of Rumen microbiomes reveals... | reverse complement strand
GCGGCTCTTTTTTGGCGGCTCTTAAGTTAAAAGATAAAATTGCGCGTTTTTAACATTGAAACTCGAAAAAACACCTGTTTTGTGATAGTTTTAGCGTTTTCATTGCGCATTTTGTGCAATCATGCTTTGCTCGCGAGCATTTCAATCTTTGTCCGAATCACGGCAATATCCTTCTCTATGGATCCGATCTTATCGCCATATCCGTTGTGTGCATCGAGCTTTCTTTCAATGCTCAACAGGCGGGTCTCCAGCTGCGCTGCCTTAACAGCTTCCTCCACGGCCCGCTTCTTCCGCTGTCCGGACGCCGTGATCAGGTTTACAATAATGCTTGCCACAGCTCCGATTAATGCGGCAATAACGACAGCTTGTTCCGGGCTCATTCATGCGCCCCCTTATAGTCGTCGTCGGGGTCTTCTTCCCCGATAATAAACGCCGGCTTCTCTTCCTTCAGGGCTTCCAGAATAATATTCCACACCGCGCAGATCGCAGCAGACAACGCTGCAGCAACGACGGGTGCAAGAACAGCCCACATCTTATCCCAGCTCTCCGGGAATCCGCCGTTCAGGATCACGCAGATCTCCGGAATCAACACACCAAAAAACGCCTGCACAAAAGTCTTGATCGCTCTTACCATCCAGTCCTGCATCTCTCTATCCCCTCTCTTAATGATTATAATTTTAGTAATGCGGCCCAGGTCATCGGGCCAACAATACCATCAGTAGATAGCCCAGCTGCCCGCTGGTAATCCTTCACATACGTGCTCAAGTCCCTATCCCAAATGCCGGTCGGGACCACGTTCCATCCACGGCACCTCATCACGCACTGCAGCAGCCAAACTTCAGGCCATCCGAAACAGTTCTTGTCAACGGTCCGTGGCGGCCAGCTTTCTGTTGCCGGGATATTCTCCCACCCTGCCGGCGGATTGCTCGCTGCGGGCGGCTGAGGTGTTTCCACTGCGTCCGAAATGCTGCTGTGCTGCCCGCTGTTCTGCTGCAGCCAGTTGTACCAGTTGTTCGCCAGGTTGCCGCGGTACTCTCCCTGCTGGTACTGGTTCGCCGGGATCTCATAGTACACACAGATATCATAGCCGCAGCGATACGGTGAATCGTTTGTGGTGCAGGTACGCCAGGCTCTTCCGTAGTTGCGCATCTCATGGATCATGAACGCCACCTGCGTCTGAAAATCGGAAATGCTCTTTCCACGCGCTTTGTGGAACTGCAGCATCTGCTGCTTCCGGTCGTTCGCCGTCCACTGGATCAGCCCGTAGCCCGCATAGTCGATAAAGTTCCGCGCCCCGGCATCCACCTGCTTTGTATAGTCATCGTCGGATACCCCGAACTGCCGGTTGTACTGGTCTTCCAGGTTGTTTGCCTTCCAGGCGCTCTCCGCCTCAATGTTCGCGATCACGCCTGCGGCGCCGGCAAGAGTCATACCGGCGGCCATGCATTGCTCTTTCACGTACAGCGCCTTGTTCTGAGCATCAGTCACGATATCACCTTCCTTCCATCTTACAGTTTAAAAGATTGGGGCGGAGAAGCGAATCCCCGCCCCTGGTTTATTTGCGCTTTTTCTTGGATTGTTTCTTGGACCATGTTTTGAAGTTGGTCTTCCAGCCCTGGGATCCCCACAACGCCTCGGCTTCTGCATAGCTCATCTCTTTATTCTTTATGGCTGCCTGCAGCGCTTTGCCAAGCTCATCCTGTTTCAGACTGTTATTGCTGTCAAGATCCGCCGCTTTCAGGAATGCCATAAACCGCTCGATGGTCATACCGCCGGGTTTCAGTGTGCTGCTCCATACTGAGAACGCCGCCTGGGTCTTTGCGTCTCCGTAGATCGGGGCATCGACTCCGTACTTATTGTACTGCTCTATGGTGAGGCCGGTATTCTTCCACCCGTTCTTGTAGTAATTCTTGACAACAGTCGCACCGTACTTTTTCCACTGATCCGCGAACTTCTCAAGGGTCGTTTCGCTCCTGTAATTAAGATAGTACTGCTTTGCGCCGGCGAAGCTCAAATCGTATTTCTCGTACTCCGTACCATACTTCTTGTCGAAGTCGTACTTTTCTTTCCATTCGGCCACACTTTCCTTGGCGCCGTCAAGCGTCTTGCCGCCGTACTTCGTCAGAGCATTCACCGTATCGATATACGCCATCTCGCCTTCCAGGTAGCGCTCCTTGATTTCGTCGTACTTGAAGCCGAAGTCCTTCTCAAACCGGATCTTATTGACGGCGTCCTCAGCGCTGTACTTTCCAACCTCGGCATACTCGATGAGATGCTGCGTTGCCTGCTCTGCCGTGATCTCGTCTTCCTTAAACAGGCCCTTAATATAACCGGCCAGGTTCTGGTTCAGCGTATCCTGGTCTTCCGCTTCCGTGCGGATCTTCTGGACCTTCGCCGCGTCGCCTTCCTCATAGGCCCGGTACAGCCGGTGCGCGTTCTGGCTGGTCTTCCGTTCGACGCCTGCCTCAAAGCTGCCGAATTCACCGTTCGCAATATCCTTACCGTGATTTATAATACCGCCCACGATCTTCTCCGCGTTCGACAGCGGGATGCCAAGCAGCTGCGCGACGTCCTTCGCCATCTGGTTGAGCTCTTTTGTGTACTCTCCGACCTTGAAACCGCTCTCGCGGATCTTATCGAACAGTTTGCTCATATCCTCTGCCACGTCAGAAACCGTGGAAACGCCGGATACTTCGATGCCGTAATAGGTCTTCCCGAATACTTTGCTCTCAACGAGGTCGTAAATCTCGCTTCCGCCCAGCATGTTGCCGATCATGGAATCAAGGAACATATCCAGCAGCTGCATGCCGACACTTTCCGCAGTCAGATCCTTGTCGTCGTCACGGTATGCGTTCATGCTGTGCATTACCACGTCTGCCAGGAATTTGAATGCTGTGATGGTTACGCCTGCAATGATTACGGAAGCTGCTGCCCGTCTCGAGTTCACCGCTGCCTGGTGCACATCTTCCTTCGTGACGCCGTAGGTCCCGGCCGCATAGTCCTTCTTCATCTGCGTCAGGGTAGCTGCAGCATCGTACATAATGTTCGCGTTCTGCAGTCGCTGCGTCATGAACATTGTCAGGGATCGTACCAGCGCATTCGGGTTTCTGAGGATATCCGGCCGCTGCATGGTCGTGTAGTCAGGCTGCGTCTTCTCAACAATGTCATTGAATACCTTTGCCACTTCCTCGTAGTATGCGTCCGTCCCCTTCTTCAGCGTATTGTTGTGGTCGTCCACATAGTACTCAGCAGCATACCACAGCCTGCCGACAGTCGCGCTGTCCATCGCCTGGATCCACCCGGTCAGCCAGCGCATCTTCTTCCATATCTGGGCCATCCGGCTATTGCTGGTAGAGATATCGCCAAGTTCCGTGGTGCTGTATCCCATGCTGCGGTACCTGAGCAGCGGGCTGTATTTCTCGATCAGCTCACGGTCCGCTCTGCTGAACACCCGTCCGCTCTTCCCGCCTTTCGCCAGCGCCTTCAGCAGCGGCTTCCATCCGACGACAGCTGCTGCCGTTGGGTAGGATGCCGTCTGGCCAAACGCCGTGCGCATGCTGAGTGTCAGTGCTGCCTGCGCCATGTTCCCGCGCAGCTTGTTCAGGGCCTGACCGAACGGGCTCTCCTGGCCGCCCCTGGCGCCGTTCAGATCCGCCATGAGGTTCTCGATGTACTTCACGCCGGTATCGCCGTAAACCGTATGCACCGCGTTCTTCAGGCTGTCCTGGTATCCGATCTGCGTCTTGCCCCAAATCTTGTTAAAGTTCCGGATCACAGGCATCAGGCCAGCATACTGGGATACCTTCTTCAGCTGTGAAGACGCGACGTCGCTGGATCCGACCAGGCGGATCGGTTTGCTGGAGTTTACACGCTCCTTCATGAATCCGGCGTTCTCGATGCTGAAATCTTTGGCCACGCTCTCAAACGGCGTGTTCAGGAAGTCACCGTCCACATTGATGGGCCAATAGTGCTCAACGCTCGCCCGTTTGATTCCGTACACTTCCATCGTCGTCTTGTTGAGCTGCTCTTTGCTGTACACGTCAAACAGTTCTGTAAGCGCTGCCGCCCACTGCCTGTCGTATGCTGTCATATTGTCAGCAACCTTGTTATACAGCGTGGTCGCGTGGCTCATTGCCTTCTCACGGAGATCGTTGATTTCCTTCCAAAGCTCTTTCTTGAGCTCCGGATCTTCGGTCTGCTGTGCCTGCTCGCGCAGCTCCATCGCCCGCTTCAGCTCAGGCAGCGTAGCCCCAAGCACCCGGACCGCTTCCTCACTGCCTCTTGCACGGTTTCCGGCATAGTACTGTTTCTGGTTCGGGATCGTGAGCCCGCCCAGGATCGCGTGCCTGACGTTGTCCTCGTTCTGCAGGTGCATCCACAGGGACACCAGCATATCATGGGTAACCGGCACGGCGTTTCCGTTCTCGTCCTTGAGTCCGATATCCACCGTGTTATTCGGGCTGACATAACTTTTATAGTCCTTGCTGTTCAGCAGCTTCTCAAAGATCCTCGAGCCTTCCACAAAGATCCTCGTGGATTCCAGCTGCCCGTCATTCAGCATCCGATATACCTGGGACCAGGTGTTGTCCTTATGATACCCGCCCAGCCGATTGAACATTCTTTCCGGCGTCAGCTGCGTGTTCAGGTACGCGCCGACAGCGCCTCTGCTCGGCTTCTGGCCGGATCGGACCTCGCTGGTCATCTTCCTGGCCACTTCGTATGCGTCGCGCTCCTCGCCCTGCATCTTGATCTTCAGCGCGGTTCTCGCGGTCGTCCGCATCGCCACCAGTACATTGTACACGGATTCCATCTGCTTGCCGGTCATCTGGTTAATCGGCGTATCGCCGACTTCCTCGATCATGGCCTGCAGCATCTCGCTCACCGTGTCGTCATACACTGCAGCGTTCCGGAAACCCTTGTCGTTCTGTACGGCGTCGTAGGTTACCTTGAGTTTTGCCAGCTTCTCCCGCAACCGCTCGCCGGACTTCGTGCCTTCCCGGCTTGTGTCCATGTTCAGCGCCCGCAGCACATCCACCGCCTGCTTCATCATCTCCGGCGGCACATGATGGCCTTCGGTCGGATGCGTGATATCCCGCACGAACTCGTTGTACATCTTGGTGATGCGCTTTCTCAGTGTTCCACGCGTCTGCGCTTCAATTCTTCGCTCCCTGGCACGCTGGGCCATCTGCTGATATCTCTCACGCTCAGAGGCCACTCTCGCCCATTTTTCGGCCTTCTCCGTGGCACGGATCTCTTCCGCCTTTGCAGCGCCTTCCGCCCGGACCTGCGCGATCCTTGCGTTCTTCTCGGCCCGGAGTGCTGCAAGCCTGTCACGTGTCCGCTGCGCGTTGTCCGACAGCTTCACCTGAAGCGATGCGTTTCTTGCCGTCTCCCGGTCAAGCTGCCGCTGCAGACTGTCTCGCTTCTGCTCGGCTTCCCGTCTCGCCTTCCGGATCTCGTTTCGCTCCTGGCGTACAAGCGCCGTGTTGTCCTTCGCCTTCTGCAGCAGCTTCTCGAGCTTGGCCTTTTCCGCCACTGCCTTCTTCAAGTTGGCAAGCGCTTCCTTCTTCTGCTGCGAGGTCAGCTTGCTGTTCAGGGCTTCCGTTTTGAGCATGTTGCTCAGGTTCTGGATCCGCTCCTCGGCCGCTGTGAGCTTCTTCTGCGCCAGCTCCTCGTTTGCGGAAACGGTCTCCCATCTCTTTTCCAGGGAGTCTGCCTTTGCGGTCGCGCTCTCCAATTCTTTCGCAATGTCAGCGAGATCCTTCTGTACCTTCAAAAGCTCCGCTCCGGTCAGCGCCGGCCCGTCGTCCTCGACAGCCTCGGTCATACCTACCATTGAAATCAAGCTCGGTGCCTTCTGCCGGATCCCTTCGCCAAGGATATCCTCGTAGATCCCGTTAGCCACTTCCGTCAGGAAGTTCTCGCCCTCGTAGGCAAAGGGGTTCACCATATCCGGTTTCGCTTCCTCGAAGATTTCGCTCATCCGGATAATCTGATCGCCCTCGTTTGTCAGCTCGGGGAACAGGTCCGGGTACATATCGTGAAGTTCCGTGTACAGGGCGTCGATGCTGTCGCCGCCTTTCGAGCTCAGCTGGAAGCGGCCCATGTTCGCCTGACGGAAGGCATTGTATCCGCCTTCTCTCGCGAGATCCCCGCGCAGGCTTTCCGGATAGTAGAACTTCTTCCCCTGGATCATGGATGCGGCGTTCTGGTGCCGCTCGAGATCCTGGTTGCGCATGCTCCACATGTCTTCCACTTCTCTGGCGCTTTCGATGAGCTTGTACGCGATGTTCTCCGCGGCCTTGCGGATCGTCGCATCGTCCAGCTCTTCCGCGCCAACGATGTAATCGCCCAGTTCCTTGATGTCCGCGGTGAGTTCCTTCGTGCTTACAGTGCTGCCGTAGGTTTTCTTGTACTCCCTTGCCAGCTTCGCGCAGTCGTCCTCGCGCACTTCCCTGCCGCCGGCGAGTTTCCCCTGCAGCTTTTTCAGCTCCCGGTTCAGGCTGACAACGGTCTCATGCAGCAGCTGCTTCTCTTCTCGTGCGCGGATCTCCGCCGTCTTTCGGCTTTCCTGCTCTTCCGCCGTTTCTTCCACGGCCGGGTTGTACTTCTGATAAAAAGTACCGCTGTTTGGGTTCTGCTTCAGCTGTTCCAAGAACTTCCCCGCGTCATCACGATATTCTGCTGCCAGGTCATCTCGCTTCAACAGCTCAGTCAGATAGCTGATTTCCTTCTCCCTGTTCTCGTATGCGGTCTGCCCTCTTCCCAGCAGATCGCCAGGGGCGTATCCGTGGTAATACAAGCTCGGGTTTCTCTTGTTGTACCACGCAGAAAAGTCTTGGTTGATTGACCCTTGATCGGTTGCATAAAGGCCAAGCGCTTCGCTCTCGGCGTGCGCCAGCAATTCTTCCATCAGCTCGTAGGCTTCCTGACGCTGCTTGCCGTCCATCTCCTGCGACAGATCCGAAATCATCCGCAGCATATCCGATGCTCCGGCAATGTCCCCGCTCCGGTTAAAATACGAGTCTCTCGCGCCGTATTCTTCCAGTTCTTCCGGGTCCACTCCGTGCTGCGTCAGGTAGTCCTTTACCCGCTCGGTGAGCTCCTCGGCGGTCTCGATTCTCTGCCGGTACTCCGCGTTCCACTGGCTGCGGGTGTAGTCATCACTCATGTCGTCAAAGCTAATCTGCCCGTCATACTTCTGATACGCGCGGCTCCGCTCTTCGTCTGCAGCAGCCTGCTTCACGCTTCCTTCTGTTGCTGCTGCGACAACGCCGGCCTGCAGTTCATTAAACCGCTTGCTAAGATCGTCTACCTTCTTGGCGTCGGCCTTTGCCTTCTTGACAGCGCCGCTCTTCTTGAGCTCGGTGATCCGCTTCGGAAGCTCGTCGATATGCTCCCTTACATACCCAAGGGCACGATCCTGCAGCGTGGAGTCATAGGCATCCACTGCATCCTGGACCATGTTTTCGATCAGCCCGAAATCAAAGGTCGGCGTGACCGGCTTCTGTTCGATCAGCGCTCCGGTCTTCTGATTAATCATCTTCCGGTCGATCAGCAGCTTCCAGTAGTTCGGGTCATTGGAGAAGTCCGCGTTTACCTTGCTGTTTCCCCAGGAGAACTTCGGCCTCAGTCCGCGCTCGGCGCACATCTTCTTGTAGAGATCCGCCGCCCGGCGCATGGTCACGATTCCCTGCTCGCCTTCTTTGTATCCGTTCGCCGGATCCTTCGCTGCGTTGAAGAACTCACTGAATACCGGCTCCTTGTGCCAGGTCTCCTTGTCGTGGATCTTCTCGTCGAACTTGATGCTCTTGTCATCGGACGCGTTCTGGAAGGATGTAAAGTCGCTCCAGTTGGAAATCTGCGCCATCCGTCTGAGGGATGCGTTCAGCCCGCTCGTGTGGTACGGAATAACATAGTCGATAATGTCGCTCGCCAGCAGTGCGAAGATATGCTCGTTGCTGATGCCGATGCACTGCAGCCCTGCGGTCTCCGGGAATTCGTCCCGCGCGGTAATGGCGTCGTACTCGTCCGCGGACTGTACCAGTACGCTCTCCGTCGGGCTGAAATCCAGGGATCCGTCTGCCTTCAGGCCGGTCCCCTGCGGCACGCCGCTCATGTTGAACATCATGCCGGTCTTGCCGAAGATCCGGACCTGCTCCAGGAATTTGGTATATCCGTGCATGGCGCATTTGCGGGTACTCAGCTCGATCACGGCCGTCATCATATCAAGCATATGCTCGATCTGGAAATCGCTCCAGGAGCTGAAGCGCATGCCGTTCTCGGCGTTCACGCTCTGAATGAACTCATCGCTCACCGCGCCGCGGCTGTCTCCGTAATAATACGGGATATCCGCTTCCAGGCTTTTGCTCCTGGTCGCGGTGCGGATTGTCGCCGTGTATGCGTCGTAGATCAGAGGATGCTCTTCCGCGAGCCTGGCGAGATTTGCTGCCGTCAGGAAAGTAGAGTTCGGCAGGCTCTTCGCAATGCGGATCGCCTCGAGCTCTTCCTCGCTGGCCGGGTGCGCCTTGCTGCCGTACTCGTCTCTCAGCTTGCTGCTGAGCTTGTTCAGCGCGGTCACGTCTGCGGGCTTCATATCCTTTTTGGCCGTGTTCGCAGCGTAGCCCTTCTTCACCTTGAAGTCCGCCTGGGCCTGCTTTACGGAATCATTGAATTCCTTGTTCTTCAGCGCGAAGTACCGGAGCATTGCGCTCTCCGGATTGCGCAGGAATTTGTTGATCTGCTTCGGTGCCTTCAGTCTCGCGGCCTCGACGTAGCACATCGCGCACGCCACCTTCAGTGCCTTCTCCTGCTGTGCGTATTCCTTCATCAGGTCGCGCACGGCCAGCTGCTCTTCCGCCGACAGTGCTCTGCCGCGCTTGCCGGTCTCGCTGTCCGTGAGCTCCGTCTGCAGCTTTTCAATGACATACTGCGTCATCAGGCGTTTGCGGCACAGCGTAGAGAAGTCCAGGGACAGCGTGTACAGAGGATCGCTGTTCGGCTTGAACGGTTTGAACGGCCGGTTCTCCCGTCCGTAGGTTTCGTTCATATCCAGGATATCCCGGTGCAGCGCAATCTGGTCCATCAGGTTGGTAAGGCCAGTTCGCAGGTCGTCGATCTCCTTCTCGCTCATGCCTGTATACGTAGCGAGATCGTCGAACATCTTTCCATCCTGGACGTCGTAGTCCATAGATTTCAGGGAATACTGGCGCAGCGGGTAGGTCTTCCCGTCTTCTGTAACCGTAACCTCTTCCGTCGCGTTCTGCGCATCCACCTGCACGGGCTTGCGTTCCGTTTCGGCTTCACGTTCAGCCGCTTCGTACTTGCCTTCGTTGCGTTTCGCCCGGGCCTTGTACATCGGGGATCCTTCCCGGTCAATCTTCACCCCGGCCTTCTCCAGCTCCGCCAGCAGCTCCGGCGTTACCACGTTAAACGGTACTGCAATATCCGTGCCGTCCAGCAGCTGCTTGTAGTGCTGCGCAACTTCGGACGCCGGGACCTCTCTCACCGGCTTCAGCCATCTGGAGAGATACACGTTTCTCTGATTTCCGCTCTTCAGCTTTCCGGCTACCGGCCCGGCCTTCCACGGATGCAGCCCGACGGCGTCCTTCGCGTAGTCCGCACGGTATCCGCTCGTCAGCTCGCTCTCCGGGATGATGCACTCGTAGGTCACGAGCTGCGGTCTCTGGTAGGCTTCCTCGAACTGGTCGTTCAGCATCAGGTTGCTGGAATGCTGATACGGGTTGTACGCCGCCTTGACGGTTTTCCCGTTGTCCTTCTTCAGGTTGAAGTAACCCTTGCCGGTCTTCTCGTCCACGATGATGTTCTTCGGGTTCCCGACGGATTCTTCCCAACGCCCCTCTTCCATCGCGTGCGCCAGCTTGTACTTGCCGTTCTCGTCCTTCTGCAGGGACGCCATCGGGGGATAGAGCTTGCCGTCAATCTTCAGGAAGGATTTGTAGGTGCGCACGACCTTCCCGGCCTTCTCCTGGTCTTCCAGGAACTTCAGGATCTCCGGATCTTCCACGAATCTGGAATACGCTCGGTCCGTTGCCTCGGCTGCTTCCATTTCCGCAACAGTTTCTGCATCAGACCCCTTGCTATTTTCCACAAGATCTGCTACAATACCTTCAGAGGCACTGCTTGTGGCCCTGGCAAGAGAGCTCTTTTGAGTCACTCCCTGGGGCAATTCCTGCGGTGTTTCTTTTATTTCTGCAAGCACAAAAGCACTGCCATCCGGAAGGACAATTCTCTCGGCATAGAAGTGGTTCGTCCGCATGTTGACGACGACGGCCATATTCCCTCTGGTCCCATTCATCTCAACCGGCGCACCGAACGTGATGGTCCGCTTCCCTCTGGAATCGTGGTCCTCGTGTCTGCCGATTTCGATCCCGCGCTTTATCACATCATAGATCAGGCTGAGCGCACCCTTCTCGGCAGGCGTGTCCGCATACCTAACAGCTGCGCTGATATCCTTCTCACTAAAGAACACTCTTCCAAAGCCCTGCCTGTCCGCATGATACCCACGGGCTTTCAGTTCCTTGATTGCCCAGGCCGCTGCTTTTGGCTTCTCTCCCGTTCTGAAATAAGGAACAGTCTTTTTTACAACGACATCCATGCTGTTGAGCTTGTCCGCGCTGTTGTCGATCTGCTTCTTGATGGTAGCGGTTTCAGCGTCGTACTCTGACGCGTTCTTCATATATTGCACTTCACCTGTCGCCGCTTCGCCCTTCTGGGCGTTATCGGCGGCTTTTTTCAGGCCTGCGGCAAACAGATCCCGCGCGTTGGTGAACTTGTCATAGTGCGCTTTGTAGAACGCGTTCTCATCGAACGGAATATTATTGATATCCCCGAAGATATCCTTTATCAGCTTCGTCAGGAAGTCCAGGATCTTCTGGCCCAGGGTCGGGTTGTCCGCGCACAGCTGGTCGATCGCGTTGGAGTCGTTGAGCATTTCCATGCAGCTGTTTGCGATGACTTCGTTCACCGCTGCGTCATAACTCAGCGTCTTCCCTTCTTCGCCGCCGGTCCGCTGCCGCTGCTGCACGATTTCCTCAAACAGCTTCGGGTCGTTCTGGTAGTAGATCCGGATGATTTCATCCTTTAGTGCCTCGTACTCCTCTGCAGCAAAGTCCTGCATGAAGTGCGTCAGCTCGTGCGCCAGCGTAGCGACTGCGATGTAGTCGTTCCCGGTTCCGGCGTTTATGTTAATATACACCTTGCCGTCTTCATAGAAGCCCCAGGATTTCTCTGCCTCGCTGCCTTCCTGGTTCGTGCCGGCCCGGACGCCGTCGTAAATCACGTAGTCGATGGAAACCAGGTTCGCCATTGCGCGGATCGCCTTCACAGCGTCCTTCTGCTGCTTGTTAAGATTCTTAAAGTCAACGCCCTTCAGCTTCTCACCCCTGGCCGTGACGGCGCCATTCGTAATGACGCGGCCATGCTTCCCGGGATTCTCCGTCTTCTTCTCAAAGCTCTCAGAGCGTGCTTTCGCTGAGGCCTTCCGCTCCGCGCGGCGGGCCTCTCCTATTTTCTCCGCCAGGGCGATCTGCTCATCCGTCAGCCGCGTGAGGTTCGTGCGCTGGCCAAGTGCACGGCCGCTCTCGATGCGCTGCCGGAGCACGCCGTTTTCTGCCCAGTGGATCGCGGAGTTCATGGCAGCAGCATAACTGTCGATGCCCATGTTCCCGGTGTAGAGATTGTAGATTTCGCCGGCGTTCTCTCCGAACTGCTCCACTGCATGCATCAGCTGCACCACTTCAGCCGGCATCTCAACGCCTTCCCGCGTCAGCGCTTCGGTCCTGGTCATTTCGACGGTCTTGCCGTTGATATCAGTGAAGACTACCGTGTCGGATCCAGATCGAGATCGGAAGAGCGGTTCA
>ERZ809477.48-NODE-48-length-11952-cov-6.997562_pt1 | contig 11952 bp, 2 predicted proteins | sample MGYA00521238_ERZ809477 | MGnify/ENA primary metagenome ERZ809477 (study PRJEB31581, sample SAMEA3312793) | metagenome | study: EMG produced TPA metagenomics assembly of the PRJEB8939 data set (Metagenomic analyses of Rumen microbiomes reveals... | reverse complement strand
GGTATCGTAAGTGGTGGCCAAGACGGGGAAGAAGCCGGTGGTGCGGGGCCGGTAGCGGAGGCTATCCTGTGGAGTGTAGTTACCAGAGCCAGAAGGGAGTCCCAGCCAGGAGTAGAGTTCGCCGCCAGTGGCGGAGAGGAGGACGGTGTCGCCAGTGCAGATGCGGTCGGCAGAGGTGTTGAGTTGCAGACGGGGGTAGGGGACTATCTCGACAGAGTGTTCCATCTCGATGGCGCAGATGTGGCTCTTGCCACGGAGACGATAGATGGTGCTGGCGGCAGGATAGAGATGGAGAGTGTCGGCATGTTCCTGACCGGCAAGGGTTGCATCGGCGGGTGTGGCGGTCCACCAAAGGGTGTCGGCGGAGTTCTCGACGGCGAGGGTCACCTCGCTGCCCTCGCACCAACGGACGGCACCGTGGATGGTCATGTCAGGATAGGGATAGACGGTGACCAGGACGGTGTCGGACGCGTCGCAGAGGAGGTTGTCGGTGGCACCGTCGACATAAAGGATATGTGTACCCACAGGAGGCACGACGGTGTAGATACTGTCGGTGGTGTAGCTGGCGGTGCCGACCCAGGAGTAGCGCGGGGCACCGGAGGCGAAGAGACGCAGCGTGTCACCCTCGCATAGAAGTGTGTCGGACGCTTGGATACGGACGGGCGGGTAAAGGAAGACCTGCACCGAGACTGTGGTGGTGTCGGGACAGCCGTAGTCCATGGAGCCTTCGACAATGTAGGTGCGGCTGAGGTTGGGGGTATCGTGGAGGGGATTGACGGTAGTGTCGCCATAGTCGAGCCAACGGTAATGCTGGGCTCCCGAGGCGGTGAGCGTGACGTTGTCGCCGAGGCATATCTGGGCGTGGTCGATGGCGGCCGTGACGGTGGGGTAGCGGTGGACGGCGACATGGTGAGCGTCATGCTGGTAGGGCTGGAAGGGAGTGTGGAGGGTGATGTAGACGCTGTCGCGGTTGAGGCATCCGTTGCTGTCCATGCCCCAGACGTTGACGATGGAGTCGGCGGTGGGAGTGAATGTGTGAATGTGTGAATGTGTGAATGTGCTAGTAGGTGTCCAGGCGTAGGCATCGCCGCCGGAGGCGGTGAGGGTGAGGCTGCCGCCGAGGCAGAACTCGGTGGTGTCGGGCGTGAGGGTAATGGTGGGCAGCGGGTTGACGACGATGGTGATGCTTTGGGTGTCGGAGCAGAGCATCATGCTGTCGGTGGCGTAGACGGTATAGGTGGTGGTCTGTGGCGGGGTGTATGTCTGGGTGTGTGACTGTGTGAATGTGTTGGTGGGTGGCCAAGAGTACTGGTATGCACCATTGGCGGTGAGGATGGTGCTCTCGCCATAGCAGAGCACGCTGTCGTCGGCCACGAGTTGGAGGACGGGTACGGGATGCACATGCACATCGATGGAACCGCGACCCGTGCAATTCAGTGTGTGTGCGCGGGATACTACATTATAGGTAAATGTTCCTAGGGTGTCGGGGAGGTGGTGGAAGTAGCCCGAAGTGGAGAATCCGCCGCCCTGCCAGGCATAGCGTTCACCACCAGAGGCGGTGAGGCGCACGCTGTCGCCCAGACAGATATCGAGCGGGCCGGAGAATTGCACCTGCGGGGTGTCGATGACAATCATCTCAATGGGGGCGGTGACGACACAGACGCCGCCGGGCATGCTGCCGGTGACGATGTAGGTCATGGTTTGCTGCGGACGGTAGACATGGTAGCCGTTGTGTAGACCATATTCCGTTTCGTCCATCCAGAGGTACTGTTCGCAGCCCGAGGCGGAGAGGACGATGCTGTCGCCGAGGCAAACCGTGGTGGTCTCGGGGTCGACATAGAGATTGGGTCGCTGGTGGACGTGGATAGAGAGTGTGTCGGCCATGCGGCAGATGCTGTCGCGTGGTGTGCCGCGGACGATGATGAGGGTGTCGTGCAGCGGACTCACGAAACGGCCCGACTGGCTGCTGAAGGTTGTCTCGTTGCCCCAGGCGTAGAGGCTGGAACCCGAGGCGGAGAGCCAGAGGCTGTCGCCGGAGCAGACATTGGTGTCGCCGTGGATGTGGACATTGTAGAAAGGCTTCACCTCGACGAGGAGACTGTCGTAGGCGTAGCAGCCGTTTGTGGCACGGGTGGTGATGTGGTACCAGGTGCTGTCGTTGGGTGCCACGTTAATGTCGGTAGAGACATACGGGCCGTTATCCCACGACCAGGTGTTCTCGCTGCAGAGGGCGGTGAGGTGTGCCGTATCGCCCCAGCAGATGGCGTTGCGGTCGGCGACAATCTGTACGGTGGGCAAGGGGAGGACGGTGATGCGGATGCTGTCGAGGGTGGCGCAGAGGCCGTTGAAGTTGTTGCCCCAGACATAGATGACCGTGTCGTGGAGGGGAGTGAAAAGTTGAGAATTGAGAATTGAAAATTGAGAAGTGTCAGGCATCTCCCGTGTCCAGGCGTAGGCTGTGGCACCTGTTGCGGTGACGGTGGTGGAGAAGCCCTGGCAGATGGTGTCGGCCGAGGCGGAGAGGTGTACCTGCGGGAAGGGGAAGGCGCTGACGGTGAGGGTGTCGAAGTTGCGGCAGAGTTTGTTATCGCGGCCCCAAAGGAGGAACTGGACGGTGCTGTCGACGACTACGTTGCGGGTGGTGTCGGTGCCATAGTTGCCGGGGCCGAACCAACTGTATTGTGTGGCTCCCGAAGCGGAAAGGTGGATGCTATCTCCCTCGCAGACCATCAGGCGTGAGGCTGCGAGGCTGACATCGGGCAGGGGGTTGACGATGATGGTGAGGGAGTCGTAGCCGCTGCACTGGTGGTTGAAGTTCTCGCCATAAAGGACATAGATTGAAGTGTCGGGACCTGCGGATTGGGGATGATAGCGGTGACGCACCGGCCGGGAGGCTGTGGTCTGTCCGGGGAATTGGTAGAAATAGCCGCCCGAAGCTAAGAAGGTGACACTGTCGCCCGCGCAGACCTCCCATAGGCGGGTGCCGATGGAGTCGTGGTCCTCGATGGTGAGGCGTATGTTGGGACCGGGATAGACGACGATGGTGATGGTGGTGTCGGCTTGGCAGAGGTGGTTGGCGGTCTCGCCGGCCACATGGATGAGAGTCTGGCTGCTGACAGAGCCGTTGCAGGAGAAGGTGTAGGTGTGCGTCGTGCTGTCGGTGAAGGTGCCGTCATCGGTCCAGCGGTAGCGGTCGGAGCCTGTGGCGCTGATGTCGAGGGTGCCGCCGTTGCAAATTTCCCATGCTTGGGGATTGAGGTGCACGCGGGGGTCGTAGACAGTCACATGGATACTGTCATCATTATAGCAGAGCCGGTTGGGGATGGTGCCGGAGAGATGGAGAGTGGCACTGTGGTACAGAGGTACGCGCAAGGTGTCAGGAGCCAGATGGGTGGTATCGTCGAGCCAGGCGTAATAGGCGGCACCTGTACCTGTGAGCGTCACCGTGTCGCCATAGCAGAACTGGGTGTCTGATGCGGCGATATGCACGTCGGGGATGGGGAAGACCTCGATGAGGAGCGTGGTGTCGGAGCCGCAGAACCGTGGGTTGCGCAAGTCGACGTGCAGGTGGTAGAGAGTGGTGGTGTCTGGATGAACAACGACAGAGGTGGCAGTGGTGAGGCTCCCGCTATGGTGGAAGTCGTAGAAGGGAGCGTTGCCGAAGGTGAGGAGCGCCGAGTCGCCCAGGCAGAGCTTGGTGCGGTCGGCGACGAGGCTGACTGCGGGATGTCCGAACCAGTGGACTATGGTAGTGTCGTAGTTGCGGCAGTGATAGGTATCCTCCTCGCCCCAGACGAGGTAGATGCTGTCGGCCGAGGGGATGTCATAGTTGAGTGCTGAGGGTTGAAAGTTGAGCGTGGTGTCCCAGGCATAGCGGTCGGCACCTGTGGCGGTGAGGACAAGGGTGTCGCCGTCGCAGATGTCGCGTTGGTTTCCGGAGAGTTGTACAGGTGGCAGGGGGTAGGCGATAATCAGGATGCTGTCGGTGGAATGGCAGCGCAGGTTGCCCTCGATGCCCGTGACAGTATACCAGGTGGTGTCCATCACCAAGGCGGTGTGGGAGGAGTCTGTAGTAGTGACAGAAGCGTTGTCCCAATGGTAGATATACTCCCCTGCTCCCGAAGCAAGGATATTCACCGTGCCGCCCACGCAGGTGCCGAGGGTATCAGTGGCGAGCTGCAGGTGCGGGTTGGGGTAGACATCCACATGCAGGGTCTCCTCGCCGTGGCAACCGTGGGAGTCGGTGCCGTAGACGGTGAAGTCGCTACTGGTGTCGACAGTGAAGATATAGACGTTGTGGGTGTCGGGGATGGTGCTGCCGTTCCAATAGTAGTATTGCATGCCCTGGGCGCTGACGGCCACGGTGCCGTGTTCGCAGACGATGGTGTCTTCGCAGAAGAGTTGGAAACGACCTGTCCACACCTCGATGCTGTGTTGCAGGGTGGCGAAGCAGTTGAACTGTGTGAGGCAGTCGACGATGTAGGTAGTCGAACTGTCGGGCTGTTGCGTCCATATCGACGTGGTGCTATAGGGCGGGATGACGGTGTCGGTGGTCTGGTAGAGGCGGTAGCGCTCGCCGCCTGTGGCCGAGAGGGAGATGATGCTATCGATGCAGAAGGCGCTGTTGGAGACGCTGAACTGCAGGTTGGGCAGCGGATGCACCTGCACGTTGATGTCCACGGGGGTTTGGCATCCTGGTCCTTCACTGCGGCCTATCACTCTGTAGCTGTGTGTCGTCGGGGTGGCGGGCACATAGCTGACGAGATTGCCGTCACCCCAAGTCAAGCCGTTGTCGAAACTATACTGCACAGCCCCTGTAGCGGTGAGATGGACGGTGTCGCCGAGGCATATCTCGTTGGTGTCGGCCACCCACGTCATGCTGGGATAGCTGTAGACACGTATGCGTACTGAGTCGCGCACCTGGCAAAGGGGACTGAGGTTGTAGCCGTCGACATAGAGGGTGATGCTGTCGTAGAGGATGCGTGTCAGGGTGTCGACACCCGTGACGGGCTGGGCGTTACGCCAGCTGTTGCCGCCGTCCCACGAGTAATGCTGTGCCCCGCTGGCTGTGAGAGCCACGGTGCTGCCGTTGCAGATGTCGTAGAGGTTGGAGGCCAGTTGTGTGTTGGGGTATCCGTAGACGACAATCTGCGTCGTGTCGTGGTTGCGGCAGCCGTAGATGTCCTCGCCATAGAGGGTGTAGAGGTGGCTGCCCACCGTGGGAGGAAACTCCTGTGTGCTCGTGGGTGCGAAAGTTTGGGTGTTGTTCCACGAATAGGTGGTGGCACCCGAGGCGGTGAGGACGAGGGTGTCGCCGTTGCAGAACTCATAACGATTGGGAGTGAGGGTGACGACGGGCAGGGGGCGTACCAGCACTTGAACGGTGTCGTAGGTACGGCATAGGCTGTCGGGGCCCGTCGAGGTACAGATGATGTACTGAAGTGTGCCTATGCTGTCGGCGTTGGAGTTCCACACGACAGGTTGTCCGCTGACAGCGTTCTCCTGCCAGTTGTAGCCTCCGTTGCCCCAGTAGCTATAGCGTATGGGCGGTGTGGTGCTGGTGGCCATGGCACGTAGGGGGATATTCTGCTGGTAACACAGGGCGGTGTCGCCCATGACGGTGAGCATGGGACGCTGGAAGACGGTGACGGTGACCGTGCCGTTGTTTTGGCAGCGTACGTTGCCGTCGGTGATGCCCGTCACAAGGTAGGTGATGGTGCCAGTGGGAGCAAAACGCTGGATGGCACCACTGTCGGTTGTGAGGAGGGTGCTGTTGCCCTGTTCGTACCAACGGAAGCCGCTGGAGCCGCCGATGCCGGTGTTGGAAGCTATGAGAGTGACAGTGTCTCCCTGGCAGATGGCGTTGGCGGATGGTGTGATGTTGATGACTGGCAGGGGGAGCACATGGACGGTGATGGTGTCTGTGGCATCACAGAGGCCGTTGGCGAGGCGGCCATGGACAATGAACTGGGTGGTGGTGGTGAGGGTGTAGGTGCGGGTGGCGGAGGTGCTGAATGCTTCGCCGTTGACAGAGTATTGCGCGGCACCGCTGAGGGTGAGCGTCACCCCGTCGCCTGCGCAGATGGTATCGGCCGATGCCGCGACATGCACCACGGGATAGCTGAACACTTCGATGTTCCGCTGCACATGGTTGTTGCAGGCGTAGCGGCTGTTGCTGCCCCACAGGTGGAGAGTGTCGGGACCTACAGTGGCGAGAGGAATGGTGCTGGTGTAGGCATTGGTATAGGGGCCGAGCCACGAGGTGCCGTTCCAGCTGTAGTAGCGGGCACCTGTGGCGGTGCGCAACAGGTTGTCGCCCACGCAGAACTCCGTCTGTGGCAGCTGGAGGTTGATGGTGGGTACGCTGTGTACTACGACGGCCTGAGTGGCCGTATTATGGCACTGATGGCTGTCGGTGGCGTAGACGCTGTAATTCACTGTCGCACTATCCACATAGGCGTTGGTGGGTCTCACGTGGGCTGTGCCGCCCCCTTGGGCGACGATGTTGCTGCCGCTCCAGGTATAAGAGGATGCCCCAGAGGCCGTGAGCACGGCGGTGTCGCCGCTACAGATGATGGCGGGTGCGGCAGCTGTCGTCAGCACGGGCAAGGGATAACGGTTTACACGCACGGTGTCGTGTACCTGGCAGAGGTAGCCCGGACCCCGTCAGGCATGGATAACATAGGTTGTGCTGTCGGTTGGGGTCAACGTCCAGCGGGCTTGAGAGCCCATCCCGAGAGCCGAGCCGCTGCCCCCTTCCACGGTGTACCAGTAGGTGACACCCGAAGCCGTGCGTGGCGTGGCACGAAGCACGAGTTGGTCACCAGCGCACACGCCCGAGTCGGGCATGGCTGCCAACGATGGGTAGTTATAGACGTGGATGTTCACCGTGCGTTGGGTGCTGCAAGGGGAATAGCCTGAGGTGATGCCCTCGACGGTATACTGAATATTGTTTGTGGGTGTGACGATGAGGGTGTCCCCGTGTTCGGAGAGGAGGGTGTTGTTGCGGTACCAGTTATAGCTGCTGCCACCTGTGGCGACGAGGGTGTCGGGCTGTCCGTTGCAGAGGTTGGTGTCGGAAGCTGTGAGGGTGACGGAGGGCAGGGCCAGCACGCCGATGCGGATGGTGGAACTGCTGATGCAGATGTGGCTGGCGGTGCGGCCGTAGACGGTATACGTAGTGCCGGTGCCTGTGGGGGTGACGGTGATGCTGTTGTTGGTGGAGAAGTGGTTCGTGTCGCCCAAGGAGTATTCGGCAGCCCCACTCAGGTGCAGGGTGGTGCTGCTGCCCGCGCAGACGCTGTCGGCGTCGGCGGTGATGGTCACCGTGGGATAGGCCAACACGTTGACTTGTGTCTGCCCACGGCTGTTGCAGCGTTCATGGGTGTTCCACCCCCAGGCGTAGAGGGTGTTGAGGCCGACGCTGTCAAGTTGGCGGGTGGTGGTGGCCGTGGTTTGCACACCTGTCCAGCTGGAAGAGTCCCACGAGTAGTGGCGTGCATTGCGGGCAGTGAGGCTTACTGTGCCACCCACACAAACGGGTGTTGGGGTGGCGGTGAGGCTGACGGTGGGGATGCTGTGCACCTGCAGGGTGAGGTTTTGGGTGTTGGTGCAGCCGTGGATGTCGGTGCCTGTCAACTGGTAAGTAACCGAGGAGGGGGTGGTGGCGGAAGTGTTGGTGCGTGTGTCGGTGGCGACAGAGTCGTTGGCAATGGTGGTGGTGCCACGTTTCCATATATAGGTATGAGCACCGCCGCCTGTGAGGGTGACGGTCTCGCCCGAGCAGGCCGGCGAAGGGTTGGCCGTGGTGGTCAGCGTGGGCTTGGGCCAGACGGTGACATGCACGGTGTCAGTGACTTCGCAGGTGACGTAGCTACCGCCAGTAGCGGCATGGATGATGTAGTCGGTGTTGTTGGTGGGGGATACAGACCATGAGCCAGATGATTTGCGCGCCGTGTTGCCGTTGTGCCAATATTGTACGCCTGAGGCTGTTGTCGGATTGGCTTGCAGGGTGGCGGACTGGGTGGTGCAGACCTCGATGTCTGGAACTGCGACGAGGGTCGGGTATTTGTAGGTGTAGATGGTAATGGTCCGTTGCGAGAGGCAGTGTCGTGGGGAGGGACCCTGTACCCACACGTTCACTATGGTCGATGCGCTGTTCCCTGTTGTGGTGGCTTGCGTGGGCCACACGCTGTGGGTGTCGGGGTCGCCGAAAGGACCCGACGAAGTCCAGCGGACAGTACTCGTTGTGGAGTGGCCTACTCTCAGATGCACCCTCTCTCCGTTGCAGGCGTAGGTGCTCAGGTTGTTGGGGTTCGTCGCATTCCGGTTGTGGTCGTCGTCGTGGAGGGTCACTGTCGGGAGTGCTTCGTATGTGATGTGGTAGTGCTGGATGTTTCTCCAGGGTACACCGTAAATGGTGTCAATGGCCTCCAGGGTATAATGCCTTGTCCACGTTATCGTCGGGGTGACGAAAGTCTGATTCGTGCCACGGACAGTGCCCGTGGCATCGTTGCCCTGATACCAGCGCCAAAGGGTATGGTTGCTGCACGTGAGACAGATGCCGGCAAGGGTATCACTGCTACCATAACAGACAGTATCATAAACTGTCGTGGTGTCGATGAAAATGGGTGTGGGACCTACAGCGCAATAGCTGCACGTGGTGTTGCCACAGGCATCGGTGACGCAGACGAGGTATTGGCGCAGAGGCTCCAGGGGTACATTGATGAATGAATTGCCGGCCGATGTCGTGGTCTGCGTTGTGTGGTTCAGCAAATCCTCCCAAGTATAGGTGTAAGGACCGACACCGCCGCTGACATTGGCGTTGATGGTCACAATATTGCCCGACTCCCCAGGCTGGGGAGTATTGAGTGTCAAGGGATAAGTGTTAGTGATGCTAAAGATATCCGTCAGGTAGTCGCAGTCGCCTTGCAGTTTGAAGTGCAGTTGGAAACGCTCGGTAATTTCTGCTATCTCGTCGGGGGTTCCGCAGATATGGAACACCAGCGAGTCCTGCCCTGGAGGAAAGTTAATCAGCGTCGACCCCGGTGTTGTCTGTATAGCCGGTGTGATGGAATAGTCTGTGTCGGCCGTTTCCAAATTGGTGCGGTAAATGTCCAAGGTCCGTCGCTCCGAGTTGGGGTTCAAGAGTTTTATTATCATGTCGGTGCAGCAGGACTCTTCAACTCTCGGTGTGCCGTCGTCCGTCGGGCTGCTTTGCCTGTAGACCACCTCCAGCGACTTGGCTGAGAGGCTTCCCTCCTCCAGAAACACACCGCTGTCGGCCAGTGAGTCGCCCACGTCGGTAAGGACAAGCCTCATGTGGTAAGTTGAACATGGGATAACCTTAGCATAGGCCGTCAGCACCTGTGTGAAACCGTCATATTCTATCTGCGCATTAGGTCGGAGGGACGGTGTGTTATTGTTTATGTAATAATCGGAGTTGTCGTCTTGGTTGACATTGGGGATATAAACGGGGAGGTTGACCCCGGGAATCTTGGCAATGTTGGTGTCCACATAATCGCCGCCAGCGGGATTGGGACCAGAGACATAGAAAGCAAAAGCGTCGTTGTATGCCTCTCCGTCATAGGGATACTCGTCGGAGGCAAAGACATAACGGAATCCGACGCTGTCAGTCTGGGCGGTGAACACAAACTCCAGCACCGTGGTGTGGTACATTGCGATGTTGTTGCCTATGATGGACCGAATGGTGGTGTCAGGGTAGGGGGTACAGGAGAATTCGCTGCTTATACGCGTACTGCTGTTTGGTCCAGGGGCTGCAGTGATGCTGCCTGTGGTCATCAATATGCCGTTGCGCAGCCCGATATTGGTGGTGGCGGCGTTACTGTCGGTGTAGAATATGCCGATGGCATCGCAGCTGATAGTTCCGTACGAGCCGTTGAAACGCACACTGTCCACTATCACGCCCTCTCCCACAAGGACGTTTTGTATCAGTTGCTGTGGTGTCCAGTTAAGGCCACTTGGTGTACAGTTCTGCACATGCAGGTGGTTCTGGAATCCCTGTCCTTGCATTGCCGCTGGAATCAGCAGCACGGCGAGGCATAGAATGGGAAGTAATGTACGTCTCAACTTCATGATCTCAACTATCAATTCTCAATCGTCCAGGTGGCACCGTCCTTGCCGTCCTTGACGCTGATGCCGATGGCTTTCAGTTCATCGCGCAGGCGGTCGCTGGTGGCCCAGTCCTTGTTGGCCTTGGCGGTGGCGCGGATGTCGAGGATGAGCTTCATCAAGCCGTCGAGCACCGCCCCCTGGGCGTTGCCGTCGGCGGCCTGCTCGTCGCGGAGACCCATCACGTCGAACAGGAAGGTCTCCATCACGCTGCGCAGCTCGTCAATCTGCTCCTGGCTGAGGCTGGTCTTGTGGTCGGCGGCCGAGTTGACCACGCGGGCTAGGTCGAAGAGGTGGCTGATGACGATGGGCGTGTTCAGGTCGTCGTTCATGGCGTCGTAGCACAGTTGGCGGTAGTCCTTGAGGGTCGGGTCGGCTGTCGCGCCGGGGGTCAGTTTTCTGGCGGTCTTCACAGCCTCCATCAGGCGGTTGTAGCCTTTCTCGGCGGCCTGTAGGGCCTCGTTGCTGAAATCCACCGTGCTGCGGTAGTGCGCCTGTAGGATGAAGAAGCGGATGGTCATGGGACTGTATGCCTGCTCCAGCATTTCCTTGCCGTCTTTGTCCTTGTGGCTCCCCTGGAAGAACTCTTCGAGGGTGATGAAATTGCCCAGGCTCTTGCCCATCTTTTGGCCGTTGATGGTAATCATATTGTTGTGCATCCAGTAGCGGCAGGGGCTGTGGCCGCAGACGGAAGTCTGCTGTGCCAGTTCGCTCTCGTGGTGTGGGAACATGAGGTCCATGCCTCCCCCGTGGATGTCGAAGGTCTCGCCAAGGTATTTCGTGCCCATGGCGGTGCACTCGGTGTGCCAGCCGGGGAAACCGTCGCTCCAGGGTGAGGGCCAGCGCATGATATGCTCCGGCGAAGCCTTCTTCCACAGGGCGAAGTCGGCCGTGTCGTGTTTCTCGTCCTGGCCGTCGAGGGCGCGGGTGGTGGAGAGCATCTCGTCGACCTTGCGGCCACTCAGGCGACCGTAGGTGTGGAAGTGCTCGTGATATTTGCGCACATCGAAGTAGACGCTGCCGTTGCTCACGTAGGCGAAACCGGCGTCGAGAATCTTCTTGACCAGCTCGATTTGCTCGATGATGTGTCCCGAGGCATGAGGCTCGATGCTGGGAGGCAGCACGCCGAGGGCTTCCATGGCCTGGTGGTAGCGGTTGGTGTAGTACTGCGCTACTTCCATGGGCTCCAGCTGCTCCAGGCGGGCTTTCTTGGCAATCTTGTCCTCACCCTCGTCGGCGTCGTGTTCCAGGTGTCCCACGTCGGTGATGTTGCGCACATAGCGCACCTTATAGCCGAGATGCCTCAGGTAGCGGAAGAGAATGTCGAAGGTGATGGCGGGACGGGCGTGACCCAGATGGGCGTCGCCATACACCGTGGGGCCGCACACATACATGCCCACATTTCCGGGGGTGATGGGTTGGAAAAGTTCCTTCTGGTGCGACAGTGTGTTGTATATCAACAGTGGTTGCATAGTCTTTTGATGTGTTTAGTGTTGTTGATTGTCAATTTTTTACACACTCCCATGCCCCCCTGAGGGGGTGGAAGTACCGATTGCAAATGTACACTTTTTTTTTAATATCACGCCTATACGCGGGAAATATTTCCCGCGGGATAGTCAGTGGACGAGTATTTCGTCGGTGAATATCCAGGCTTTCTGGCCAGTGGCGCGGTGCCATGCAGGGATGGCGGGAATGGGTATGGCGACGACACGCAGGTAGAGGGCTTTGACGGGAATCTCCAGCGTGGTGGTGAAGGTCTCGATGGCGGGGATGGCCAGCACTTCGCGGTTCACCGGGGTGTGACGGCCGACGCTCTGCCAG
>ERZ809477.47-NODE-47-length-11977-cov-30.135464_pt1 | contig 11977 bp, 11 predicted proteins | sample MGYA00521238_ERZ809477 | MGnify/ENA primary metagenome ERZ809477 (study PRJEB31581, sample SAMEA3312793) | metagenome | study: EMG produced TPA metagenomics assembly of the PRJEB8939 data set (Metagenomic analyses of Rumen microbiomes reveals... | reverse complement strand
CGTGATGCTATTGGTTCTCTGAGTACATGGTAAGGTGAAAGTCCTTATCCCGCAATTAAGCTGATATCCCAGTAGTAGGGATAAACAGTAACGCCGATGCTATGCGCAGAGGTTGCAGTGGTGGCGAAATAGGTAGCCGCTAAAGTTAGACCTTTATAGAGTAGTTGATGGGAGTACCCATTAGAAAAGTATCAAGGCAACAATTTAAACTCTACTCATGCAAGGTGCAAATCCTTGTCCACTGCTTAGCTGAAATGGGCGCGACAGACTCGTAAGGCCAAAAGGCAGAGCTCTTATAAACAAAGATACCAACAAATGAGAAGCGCTTGGTACGGTAAGCAAATAGGAGAAATATGTTAGGAGATAGAACGACAGTCTTAGGGATAAGGCTTACTGACTACCAAAGAGAAAAACTACAAAATCTCGCAAAGAACGACGGGATAAAAGAAGTCGACTTTGTAAGAAATCTGATTAATAAAGCGATAGAGAATGAGTTTATCAGAGATACGCAGTAAAGAAATTGAATATTGCAGCGGAAATATCGTGTACTTTACCGAAAAGTACGGCCATATTGAAGATAGAACAAAGCCGGGCGTAATAGTGCCATTTACGTTATGGAAAGAGCAAAAACAAGCCCTGCTTGATATGCAAAATCACAAATGGACTATCGTTTTAAAAGCGCGTCAGCTTGGTATATCGTGGCTAGTACTTCATTATGCTGCGCATTTAATGTTATGTCGAAGCGGCCGCTCCGTTATAGGACTTTCAAAGTCAGAGACGGAAGCGAAAGAGCTTATAAGAAGATTAGTCTTAATCTTTAATAACATGAGGGCTTTAATCCGCGAAAAAGGTGACCGCGTAGGATGGGACGGCATATGGTTTGAGTCAACTGCTCTTACTGTTACAGTGCATCACCCCGGTAAAAGCGATTCTAAATTCCAATGCTTTGCAAGTAGTGAGAATGCGGCAAGATCATTTACAGCCGACCTACTTATATTTGATGAGTGGGCTTTTCAGGAGTTTGACCGTTCTATATGGGCGGCGGCACTTCCTGTTGTAAACAACCCATTATCAGGACAGATAATAGGCGTATCGACAATAAAAAGAGGCTCACTTTTTGAAGAACTATTTACGACTGAAGGCAATAAGTTCTTTAAGATTTTCATACCGTGGTATGCAGATCCTAATAGAACGCAGAAATGGTACGATGATTCACTTATGCTGCTTGGAAAAGCGACTATGTGGGCTGAGTACCCTGCGACTATAGAGGAAGCATTGGAAGTTCCGGGAGGAAGATTCTTTGAAGAAGTCTCAGATGCTTCGATCATAAGTGATACTAAGTTAAAACAAAACATCGTATGTTATGTAGCACTTGATTATGGCCTTGATAAACTCGCTTGTTACTGGATAATACGAGATGCTTTTTCAAACTCGCAGATAGTCCACGAAGAGTATGAGTCTAATCTCATCATAAGTGCTGCGGCTGATAGAATACTACGAGTTACTGAAGAACTTATGCAAAGAGAAGAGATACCAAAAGTCGAACAGTTCCTTGCACCGCCTGATTTATGGAATAGGTCGCAAGAAACAGGTAAGTCAAGAGCTATCATCTTCTCAGAAAACGGCCTTAACTTAACGAAAGTAAATAATGACCTTAAAGCAGGATGCCTTGCTATCAAAGAAAACACGGCGCACCTTGAGGGACAGCAAGGGAAACTTACCATCTACAAAGATTGTGCGAAAAACCTTTTAAATTCCCTTAAGAAGATACAAAAAGATGAGAAAAAGCCGGAGGTATACGCTAAAGATCCTCACGAGCTTACCCATGCTATTGATGCTTTAAGGTATTACTGCATATATTGGACACATGGCGCGTCCAATAAGAAAAACACCAAGAAAAGGAAGTGGCGTCCCGACCAATGGGAGGACTACAGAAATGCAAGTACTAAGGATAGAGAATACCTTAGAAAGATTTGGGGAGATCCTGAATGATTAAGAGGTTAAAAAGGATGATAAAGAAAGCAGAAACGCCAAAAGACGTATCTATGTGGGCTAGGCGGCTTGAATTTTGCAAAAATCAATACGGAAAAGAGCTTAAGAACATGAAAACGCACCAGGATTATTACGAAGGGACACGTTCTCTTCAGGCTGATGCGAACAGGGGTACAGATCCTACAAAGCTTGCCACCAATGTTAGAAATATCGTCTATGAGCTTATAGAATCGCAGGTTGATACATCTATTCCAATGCCGAAAGTAAGAGCGATACACGCAGAGGATGATGAGCTTGCAAAGAAGCTTGAAAAATTCCTTGAAAACAAGGTAAAGACCTGCAATCTTATCACAATAAATGATGCTGAAGAAAGAACTGTCCCTATCGTTGGTGGAGATTACACCAGGATAGAGTGGGACTTAAAAAGAGGGCTTCATTCTGAAGTAGGTGACTTAAAAGTGTCGGAACTGCACCCTAAAAAGGTCATTCCGCAGGTAGGTGTCATTGATTTTGATGATATGGACTACTTCTTTATCCAAGAACTTATGACAAAAAAGACCGTAAAGAGAGTTTACGGTGAAGATGTTGAGGACTGCATGAACGATTATCCCGAAATGACAGAGGATATCGAAGGTGCAGGCACAAATGACGACCTTGTTACAGTTAATACCGCCTTCTACCGTAATGAAAACGGTGGAGTCGGTATTTTTGTTTGGTGCGATTACGTAAAACTTCTTGACCTTGAAGAGTATGAGGCTAGATATCTTGATAGATGCGCTAAGTGCGGGGCTGTGATGGTGGATGGAAAATGCCCTGAGTGCGGAAGTAAGAAGGCAAAAAAGACAAAAGAAGACTATGAGAGCCTTGAAAGTGCTATAGAAGTGACAATTTCAGGCGGTGGCACTCAGATGGTGCAGCCATTTACCGAAGAAAACGCGCCGATGCTTGACGAAATGGGAAATCCAATGCTTGATGCGTTTGGACAGCCCCAAATGGTCATTAAAAGGACACAAAAGAAGATACCTTATTATAGGCCAAACATCTATCCTATCATCCTAAGAAAGAATATCACGGCACAAAACCGTCTAATCGGTGGTAGTGACGTTGCTGTAATCATAGATCAGCAGGATACGATAAAGAAACTTGGGACAAAGATAAATGAAAAGCTTATAAAAGGCGGCTCATTCGTCACGTTGCCTAAAGACGTTGAGGTTGAGAAGGATTCCGAAGAGCTTAATATACTCCGTATCGACAATCCGGGACAAAAAGCTCTTATAGATACCATAACCTTGCAGCCCAATGTTCAGAACGACCAGACATATCTTGAAATCAATTACTCATGGGCTAAATCAACACTTGGTATCACTGATTCTTACCAGGGTAAATACGATGCTTCAGCAACAAGTGGTACTGCAAAGCAGTACTCAATAAATCAGGCGGCAGGCCGACTTGATTCTAAGAGGACATTAAAGAATGAAGCATACGCAAAGCTATATGAGGCTATGTTTAAGTTTTGGCTTGCCTTCTCAGACTCACCTTCAGAGATAACAAGTACTGATTCTGAAGGCGCGGCAGTATATGACTCGCTAGATAGGAAAGAGTTCTTAAGAATAGATGCTGCGGGTGAGTTTTATTGGAATGACGAGTTTATCTTTGAGACAGATCCTACATCAACTCTTATGCAGAATAGAGAGGCTATGTGGAGTCAGACTGATATGAAACTTCAGTCAGGAGCTTTTGGCCCGGTTGGTGACCTTGAGACAGCAAGAGCTTATTGGACGATCATGAAAGCAAACGGATATCCGAGCGCTTCAGTTGTTCTAAGTCTTATCGAAGAGAGGATAAACGAGCAAAGGCAGATGGAGCAGGCCGCACAAGCTCAGATGATGGGAGGAAATGCCGATGTTATGCCCCAAATGTGACGTAGAAATGAGGATTAAGTCAAGTGAGTACGTCTTAAATAACGGAGAGCTGTTTAATAAAATGACACTTACTTGCAGGAACAAAAAGTGTACTAATTATGACAAAGAAGTGAAGATTGTGTACGCGCCGCTTGCGGTATCAAATGACGATAACGCACAGGCGAGTGAGTAAGACGGTATGCACCTTATAGGTGCTTTTTTTATACCTAAAATTCGCAGCAATAGCGTAAAAATGCACAGCATGAAAGGAAATTGAATGAAAGAAAAAGATTTAATGTTCCCTATCAACTTGCAGTTCTTTGCTGAAGATTTAGGGGATGAAGGCGCAAACGAGACTGAAGCCGCCGAGCAGTCAGTAGAGAGCGAGAGCGTGTCTGAAGGTGCTGAGGATTCAGGAAATGAGGAAGTCACCGAACCTCAATTTGACACAGAAAGAGCGAATGCCGCTTTTGCTTCCATGCGTCGTGAACTTGAGGCTACTAAGAGACAGCAACAGGAAATCGACGCAATGTATGCCCGTCAGTACGGGGGATATACAAACCCGGAGACAGGGCAGCCAATCACAAGCGCAAAAGACTATTTTGAGGCTATGGAAGCTCAGGAGCGTATGCAGATGAGAGCACAGCTTCAGGAAAGTAACATTGATCCGCGTGTGATTGACAACATGATCGCAAATAGTCCCGCCGTAAGGCAGGCGCAGGCGGTCACGGCAGAATTAAATTCGTATAGGGCAACACAGATGCTTAACGATGATTTTAAGAAAGTTCTTGCTTTTGACAGCACGAAGCAGTCTGAAGAGGATATCTTAAATGATCCGTCTTATATGTCTGTGATTGATTATGTGCAACGTCACCCCGGTACGAGATTTGATGAAGCCTACAAAATCGTTAACTTTGAGAGGCTTACAAGCTCAAAAGGAGATGCGGCGAAGCAGGCCGTTATCAATCAGATAAAGTCAAAGAACCACTTATCAACAGGCACTTCAGTTGATGTGGGAGACAGTGAGGATGAGATACCTGCTTCACTTGTAGAGCATTATAAAGAATTGTTCCCCGAAAAGAACATGAAAGAGCTTAAAGCCCTCTATAACAACACGCTTAAAGCACGGAGGTAAATATTATGGCAGTTGTTATCAGACGTTCTACAGAACTTGCCAATAACCGCGAGTGGGATGAGTGGGCTACACTGCTTGATTCGGTTATTTTCGATTCAGACGCACAGAGAAATAAATATGACGATATCGTGACAGCTATCACCCTTGAGAAAAATTCAAAGAGATGGGGCGAAAAGTCGATCACAATGGGAGGACTTGGCGACTTCCAGGCAAAGGCAGAGGGCGATCCTGCAACTCAGGATGCTTACGAACAGGGTTATGAGAAGTTCGTACAGCACGCAACATTTGCTCTTGAGGTAGAAATCTCTAAGGAGCTTAAGGACGATAATATGATTGACGATGCAAAGCAGAAGACAATCAATCTCGTTCAGGCTTATAAGAGAACAAGAGCAAGACTTGCTACCCAGGCTATCACAAAGGCCGTAGGCGACACAGAAAATATCTCATTTAACGGCTCAACCATTGACGTAACAACAGGCGACGGAAAAGCACTCTTTAATGAGGCTCATACACTTAAGTCAATCTCAGGAGCTACACAGTCCAACTACTTCTCAGATGTACTTGGCAGCAACACAACAGTGCTTAACAAAGCTTCCAATAAGATGAGAAACTTCAGGGACGACAGAGGAAATGTACTCGGATTCATCCCCGATACAATCATCCTTCCCGGTAACGATCCTGAGTATGAGGACTTTGTAAAGAGAGTAATCGGCTCTGACGGAGAAGTAGGCTCAGATCACAACGATATCAACACACAGAGAGGTAAGTGGAAACTTGTAGTAGATCCCGAGTGGCAGCCTACAATTTCGCAGACAAATCACCCTGTAATCCTTCTTTCAAGTGAAGGTCTTAAAGCTCTTCAGGGTACAAAGTTCTTCGACAGAACAAAGCTTGACATCATGACAGACGTTGATGTTCATTCTCGTAACCTTACTTACAACGGATTTGCGAGAATGTCTATCACATTCCCTAACTGGCGTCATGTAATGTTCCTTGGATCTTCAGACGCAACAATGACACTCGACACTGCAACATCATGGTGATGATAAGGGGGCGTTTTTGCCCCCTTTTTTTTAAGGAGAAATAAAGATGTACGTAGGCGAAAGATTTGAAAAAGATGGTAAGACATACGAAGTAACTTCGGTTTTTGGTACTAATTATGGTTATAAGGAAGTAAAGGAAGAGAAAGTAAAGCTTCCTGTTTTTGTCGAGAAAGTCCCTAAGAAAACAACAAAGAAAAAGGGGTAAGACATGGTTACATGGAAAGATATTAAGTATGCAACACTGCAAAAGATGTTTTCTATAACAGGATCACAGACAGAGATACCAAGTGATTCTGCGACTATGGAATACGTAAATGCAATGCCGCAGGCTTGTAATGAAGCTTTAGAGCTCTTAGCGACAGCCGGAAAGTTCATCATAAAGGAGTATATGTACTTTAATTACCCCTTTGACAACCTTCTTAAAGATGCTGCGTTTAAGACAGAGACAATCGTTAATGATACAAAGACATATGAAGCAATAGGTGCACAGAGCTATTACTTTAAGATTCAGGGTACGCCTAGGAGCTGCAAGCTCTTTATAGGCGAAGAGGAAGTGACTGATTTTGAAGTCGATAACGTAAACTTTGTGGTCTATAAAGGGAATGTCCCTTATACGGGAGAAGAAGAAGATACGACCGTCAGACTCATTATTGAAGCTGATTCACCCGTTTTTGTATCTAATGTATGTTTCTATGGCTGTAAGTTTGCGTCAGATGATGTAGTGCCGCAGTATGAGAATTTCATAAGGCTTGAGCTGTCAAAGATACTTCCTGACTTCTATCAGCTTGCCCCGGCAGAGCTTTATAGTCTTGGATATACGGGAAATGATTATATCGTAGCTGATAAGTACTTTCAGGAGGCAGATAAGACGCTTGTTATCCCAAGGGAAAAGCAGGGTATCTACATCATTCATTACAGAGCATATCCGCAGTTTATAACACTTGATACGCCGGATGAAGAAGAAATGGCACTTGATCCCGAAGTAGCGGCAATCATTCCTTTGTATATGGCTTCACAGCTATATAAGGACGACGACCTTTCTACGAGTACTGTTTACCGCAACGAATGGGAGGTAGCTTTTGAAAAATTATCACAAGGCGCTTTAGTTCCTAAGAAAGAGAAGTTTATTCCTTCTAGTGGGTGGGCATAATGGCTACAACTTTTAAAGTTCCGAAAAGTCCAAAAAGACAAGTATATGAAGCAACATCGTTTCTTGGTGCTGACTTTACGTCTGAAGCATCTACTGTTGATGATACAAAGTCACCAAACACTGAGAATATGATACGCTCTGTTCCTGGCAAGATACGTAAAAGGATGGGGTATAAGCTCTTTGCAGATTATGGTGAGACTATCTATGGAGTGCATCATTTATCTACTACGGATGTATGGCTTATCCATGCAGGAAACAAGCTATATAACCTTACAGCTCCCAAGGGCTCTAAGTGGATAGACCATATCTCGAATTTTATCGTAGACCACGACGCAGAGCCTAATAATATATTGCTTCAGACAGGCGATACAAGCATAACTCTTGTTTATACGGGAATGGCAGAGCATAGGTCAGTAAGTTTTCAGCTCAACCAAATGCTTGTTATCCTTGATGGCACAAAGCTACGTGTGTATAACGGAACAACGGTACAAACTGTTGAAAGTATTGCCTATATACCTACTTTGACTATCGCTAAAGATCATTCAGGCGGTGGAACAGATTATGAGCCGCTTAATCTGTTACAACCCGCATTTATTGAGCAATTCCTTGTAAAGAGCAATCAAAGCACCGTTACGGACTTTCATCTTACTTTCGGCGGTCTTGATTCCACTACGGTTAAAGCTTGGCTTTTAAATTCAAGCGGAAACTGGGTTGAAGTATACGAAGGCACGAATTTTTCAGTTAATAGGACAACAGGTGTTGTCACATTTGTTAATGCTCCGGGGGCAAGCCCTATAACGGGTGAAGATAACGTAAAGATTCAGGCCTATAGGACTGTACCCGGATATGCAGACAGAATAAACCATTGTACGATAGGCGCTATGTTTGGCGTTAATGGTGCAGGTGACAGACTGTTTGTATCAGGAAACCCCGACCAAGGTGTAAGAGACGGAGAGCTTTATACATATATAAACTGCGACTGGTTTTCTCAGCAGTATGATCCAACATATTTTGCCGATGTATGGTATTCCAAACTTGGAAGCGATACATCGGCTATCATGGGCTATTCGATTATAAACAATTACCTTGCAGCGCATAAGGACTATAACGAAATGACACAATCAATCCTTATCCGTGAAGGTGACCTTGTAAACGACGAGCCCGTTTTTAAACTTATAAACACTCTTCAGGGTGCAGGTGCTATCAGTAAATATGCGTTTTCTTATCTTGCGACAGAGCCCGTTTTCCTTACCCGTCTTGGAGTCTATGCGGTTACTGCGCAGGATATCACAGGCGAGAAATACGCACAGGATAGAAGTTATTACCTTGAAGGGAAACTACTAAAAGAGGGCAATCTTGAGGATGCTATAGCCTACACATGGAAAGACTATTATATCCTTGCTATAAACGACCATTTATATATCCTTGACGGTCTTCAGCCAATGCGTACAGACAGGTCAAGGCCGTATGCAACAAGGCAGTATGCAGGATTTTATTTTACGAATGTTCCGGCAACGTGTCTTTTTGAGATTAACGGAGAACTTTTCTTTGGCGCCGAGGACGGCAAGGTTTACAAATGGTATACCGACGAAAAGGATCTTGCTTCTTATAACGACAACGGAGAAGCAATAACGTGTGTATGGGAAACGGCCGATATCTCGCAACAGCTTTTCTACAAAAAGAAGACATATAGATATGTTGCTTTAAGGTGTATGCCTGAGATATCATCTTCCGTTCAGATATGGGCGCAGAAAGACGGGCAATGGACGCTTCTTAAGAATGATATTGCAACGCTTAAATACTTATCCTTTGAGAACTTAACCTTCTCAAAAATGACATTTTCGTGCAATAGAACACAGCGCGTAACGTCTGCAAAGATAAGGCTTAAAAAGCTTCCTCATGTAAGATTTAGGTTTATCAATGACCTTTTAAATGAACCACTTGGAGTAAATGACTTTGCCGTTGAATACACGCAGGCAGGCAACATCAAGTAAGGAGAGAAATAAATGTTTGAAAAAATCACATCTGAAGACAGAAGAGGAAAAGGCGTTTCAGGTCTGCCCGATACCCCCGCGCTTGAAACTTCAGAAATGCAGGCACGTTTCGATTCGCTTCCTAACCTTGTTATCGATAAGTTTAATGAATTTATCGATGATATAAACGCGAACACTGCGGCGCTTAATATAGGCGCGCAGGTGCCTTCGGGATATTCAGCGCAGGAAAATGTGCAGTCGATACTTAATGCGATGGTATCTGATATCAAGCTAAATAAAGAAAACAGACATAGCCATGCGAACAAAACGGCACTTGATACGATCACCCAGGAAAGTCTTGATAAATATACAAATATCGCACTTATGCTTGATAACATCTTATCGGTGCTTCCTATGGTGACAAATGATAACACTGCGATTCCTACATCCGGCGCCGTTTATAACTTTGTAAGAGACTTTGATTACAAACAGATAGTACTTCGCGCAGCTTACCCCGTAGGCAGTGTATATAGTTCAAGAGGGGTATCACCTAGCGTGGTTCTTGGCGGTACGTGGGAAGTAATAGATACCGATTCAAAGAATGTTACAAGATATGTTCGTGTTTCGTAAGGAGGGCATACAATGGCAAATATTCCTATAAGTTCACTACCCGAGATAACCGAAATCACGGATTCATATTTTATCGCTGTCGATGATGGCTCGACCACAAGTAAGATTTCCATTGGGAACTATAACGAGTCTTCAACCGCAACAGCTAAAGAATATGCGGAAAGAGCAGAGGCGGCCGCAAGTGCTGCGGCAGATAGTGAGACAAGCGCGCTTCATGCGAAAGACGAAACTGAAAACCTTATTTCTTCGGCGCAGTCCATTCAGTCCAATGTAGAAGCTTACGCAGGGGATGCACAGAATAGCGCAAACAGTGCTCTTAATTCTGCTAATGCTGCCGCAAGCAGAGCAACACAGGCCGCAAATAGTGCGGCGCTTGCCGCAGAATATGCAAGAGGCGTAAACCAATATGCTATCGAAGCAAAATCTTGGGCGGTTGGCGGTACGGGAAGCAGGCTTAACGAAGATACCGACAACTCAATGTATTACTGCAATACTGCGGGTGTTTACTCTCAGGAGGCAGGGGCAAGTGCTTCAAATGCGGCAACCTCTGAAGCAAACGCTGCTACATATATGTCTGAGACAAATACCATGAAAGAACAGGTAAGAGCAGACGCAGAGGATGTTTCGGAAAATACGGCGATCGTAACGGATGCAAAGACTGAAGCGGTTAATGCGGCAAATACAGCATCAAGTGCAAAAACAGATGCACAGCAAGCCGCAAGTGATGCTCAGGGAGCACTTGATATGATAAATGCGCTTCTTGGAGATCCGCACTTTACGATTGACTTTACGACCGGGGAACTTATGTATGATTCCAATTTGTTTAATTTCCAGGTAAATACAACAACTGGCAACTTAGAATGGGAGGTAGCTTAATATGATTAGTGCCGGAAGAGTGTTACTTATGCCTAAAGGCGAATATGACGCAGCTACGACATATGAACTGTTAGACCTTGTTTCATATCAGAATAGCTCTTATATAGCAAAAGGCACCACAACAGGTAATCTGCCTACAGATTCAACCTACTGGCAGTTATCCGCATATGGCGGTAATATTGCTAATCTTACTGGGAACTTTGCAGAGATTGAAGCATCAACTGTTGCGCAATCTTCTCATTCTATCGGAGATATCTTTGTTGATGCTGATTCAGTCCTTGTAAGAGCAACGTCGCAGATAAGTGTAGGTGATACGATCGCGATAGGCACCAACTGCGAAGCAACGACAGTTGAAGCGCTTATAAATAATATGATTGATTTATTCCTTAAATATGAGGCCGACAAAGAAATATCGGTGCAGACTGACCTTAATACGTTGACGAATGTAGGTGACTACTACAAATCGTCAACGTCTTTTTATGTAACAAATGCTCCGACGGGCATTGATTCAGAACCTTTGTCTACTTTCAGGCTTATTGTCATGAAAGGATCAGGCGTAGGACATATCGTTCAGACAATCATTAGTGATGATATAAAGATATATCAAAGAGGATATGACGGTACTACTTGGAGTAGTTGGGTGCAGCTTGCTCTAAGCACGGATGTTTCATCACTTGCTACAAGAGTATCTACAGCCGAAACAGATATAGATAACCTTGAGTCAAGCAGGCTTAAAACATATGCTTCAGATTCAACAGCATGGGACACTACGCCTACTGATTCAAGTACAAAGCCTGTCACAAGTGGTGGCATTAAGACAGAGATTGACAAGAAGCTTCCTACATATGCTGCGGATTCCACAGCATGGGACACTGCACCTACCGCATCAAGCACAAAGCCTGTTACAAGTGGCGGCATGAAGACAGAGATAGATAAGAAGCTATCAACATACGCCGTTGATAGTACGGCTTGGGACACTGCGCCTACCGCATCAAGCACAAAGCCTGTTACAAGTGGTGGCGTAAAAGATGCTATTGATACGGTAAATGGGAGTAAAGCAAATCAGACTGTCATAGCGACAAGGCAGGCTAATCTTACTGCGTCAAAAAAGTACGAAATAGGAGATCAGTTTATTTATAACAATGTCCTATATAAAGCTACGGCAGTAATCAATAGCGGCGCTACAATAACTATCGGTGGAAATGCTTCTACGGCAGATAACATTAGTACGCAAATTAGCAATATTGCGAACCAAATAGATTACAGTATCAATAGTA
>ERZ809477.46-NODE-46-length-12048-cov-6.720337_pt1 | contig 12048 bp, 6 predicted proteins | sample MGYA00521238_ERZ809477 | MGnify/ENA primary metagenome ERZ809477 (study PRJEB31581, sample SAMEA3312793) | metagenome | study: EMG produced TPA metagenomics assembly of the PRJEB8939 data set (Metagenomic analyses of Rumen microbiomes reveals... | reverse complement strand
AGCATAAACGCCTTTTCCACTTTTCCGTTGTTGAAATAGGAGAAATAGACCCGGCAGTAGTTGCCGTCATCGCGACGACTGGCTACCATGATCCAATGCCCGTTACTCGACCACGAAGGATAGCTGTCCGGCCGACCTTCGCTGTTCAGTTTGGTCAGGTCGAGGAAAGACGGAGACGATTGGTGCTCACCATCGCCTACCTGGTCAAGCGACATACAGACGATATCGCCATCATTGTGTCTGATATGGAAACAGCCGTACTGTCCCTGGGCAAACAGCAGATAGCGCCCATCGGGGCTGACGCGTGGTAGGGTGGCACTCTTGTCATTCGAGGCGGCATCGTAGACAAGTTCCTCATCGCCAAATGCATGCGATGACAAGTCGAACGAACGCCGGTAGAGGTTGTACTGTACTTTCGGGTAGGTGGTACGGATGTCCTTGTCGCGCATTTCTTCAGGCAGCGGCACTGACTTACAGTAATAGAGGTATTTGCCGTCGGGCGACCAGGTGGGATACACCTCCAGCAGCGTGGAATCATTGCTGACGACACTCACCGAGTCGGTCACCACATCATAGAGAATCAGGTCGCTGGCAAGATCATAGACCTCAATCTTGTTGGGATTCAGCGTGTGGAATCCCTGTCGCGTCAGGTTGGTGGAGAAGGCTACCAGCTTGGCAGTAGGATGCCATGAAGGATAGACACCGGAGGAGATGGTATAGTCGCGCTTAAGGTTGACCTTCGAAATCTTTCCGTCGTTCACAATGACAGTACCGCTATTAGCGAGTCGCACATGGAAGAGCATATTGTCGGTCTTGTAGTTCTGATAGCTGTGGCAGTTAATACACTGGCCTATCTTGCGGTTGTTCATGGTAATCTCATTGTTGAATATCTGTGTTTCCTCGAATGTGGTAAGGTTGCGCTGGGCGATTTCCATGAAGGTCCATGCGACATACGACGGTTCGATGAGGCGATACGACAGGTATTCGTCGATGGGTTCTTCAGCTACACGTATTTCGAACGGATTGAACGACAACCATTCATCCGTCTTCCGTCCCCAGACCTCCACCTTCAGGCACTTGCCCTTCGAGGCATGGAGCAGGGCGTGCCATTCCGACTCAGGAATCTGCACCTTCACCCCGCTACCGTAGGTCTGCTGCCGGCCATCAGGCATAGTGATACGAGCCACACACTCATCGTACTGATCGGCAGGGAGCATGAAGTTGAGCGGTGCAATATTGTAAGGCACGGTGACATCGCAATAATCGGGAAAGATAGCAGGCTGACAATTCGCCTCCTTGGATGAAGAAGGGACTGCGGGATGATTCACACACGATGACAGGAGCAGCATGGCAACAGCCAGGAACTGGAGACAGGGATGGATATGTTGTATTTTCATTGTTTTCTTACGATTGAACCTCATGACCGAAATTGCCATTATTTATCACATAAATCTTTCTTCCGAAAATGTTGTACCACCAGTAGGTGTCTCCCCATTCGTTACGCATTCTCTCGCCGACATCCTTAAGGTTCTCACCGGGCTTTGCCAGTTTTTGCAGGGTATCCCAGAACTTCATGTAGCGGTCATAGATGGTCTGCTGGACGGGAATCATCATGCGCTTCTTTTCTGGAGCCTTATCCATGAATAATATATAGGCCTCCTGTGCATGAAGGGGGAATTCTTCGTCCGCATGTGTCTTCACATAGGTGCGCAGCGATGGCCAGAAGCGGCGTGAGTCGCAGCGTAGCATGGAATAGAACAGCACCTGTTCCGAAGCCACCTTACTGACGGAATCAGACCAGAGGCTGATGGTGTTGACAATATAACTGTCGCTGTTCTCTACTCCGGTGAGTTCGTCTGGGTAGGCTTTCTCCAGTTCTTTTACCTTTTCCGTGACCGGAGCCGGCTGCCAATTGCCATAAAACGGAAGATGGTGCAATAGTGTCGTGTAGCGTTCCATCAGTTCCTTGTCACCCTTGGCAAGGGCACAGCGGGCAAGCACTTTCAGATAGAAAGGTGAGAAGCCTGCCTGTATGGAATTCTCGAAATTCAGGCGGATGGCTTCATTCATCATGCCGTAGTTATAGTAGACCAGTGGCGATGCAATGTCCAGAAGGCTGACATGGAGCGAGTCGGGATTGGTGATGTTCTCACCGTCGTTGCCCAACTTGAACGAACGGTCAAGAAGTCCACCCTCGTTCATTAGGGCTATGTTCTTGAGGAATACCATCGTGGTAGTTGGCTTCTTGGCCGTTTCTGCCACCTGTAGGACTTCCTTCCAGTTATCGGCTTCGGCATAGCGCACCATGCGCATTTCGTCGATATAGTTCTGGTCGCGGTACATGAGCGACATGGTAAAAATAATACCAGCAACGGCACACAGCACCGGAATATATACTTTAGCCAAATATCGTCCACCCAGCGAAATGAGTAGAGAGACAGCACCTAGCACCCAGAAGGGAATGGAAAGATGCTCGGTCTTGTCGCTTGGCGTTATGAAACGGGGCAGGCCCGCCAGCATGACATCGTCGGACTTCAGATTCGAATAAAATTGCGTATGCCAGATAGCGGCAGTAAAGAGAAGCAGGACAATGCCTAAAAGCTCACGCCACGTAGGTTTTTCGGTAATCACCAAACAGAGTACGAAAAGCAAGGCAAACCACCCTAACACCGGATAGAGGCAAAAGGCCAGCAGATACCAGACAAGGTGCCATTTACGGGGAGTCTGGCGGGCTGCCCACAAGAGCAGCAGCATGACGAGATAACCTACCGACTGTGAGAACCAATAGCCCCGGATGGTGGAGACATAGACCCAATAGCCAAGATCGACCACCGATGTGAGCAGACAGGCTATAGGCAAGAGCATCAGCGCGGAGGCACTGGACTTTAACCGGAATGCCTTAGTACCCACCAAGAAGATGAGTGACCAGATAGCTATTATTACACCTGCACCTAAGGCTGGATGACAAAAGAGCTGTGTGAGCCAGGCACCCACATACTGCATCAGGCCGAAGGGCTTCTGAAGAAGCGCATGGAAGAAGGGGGCTCCGTAGAGGAACTCAGAACGGTCGTGTGCCGTATAAAGCACCTCCTGATTAATATATAATAGGTATATGGCAAATGAAATGAAAGCCAACAGGCTTACATAAAGAACAGTTCCGGATAGTTTGCTGTTGTTTTTCATTTTTCCTTCATTAAAAGTATTCCTGGGCAAACCAAAGTTTATAGACAGGATCCACAAATACCAGTTTCCCCCTCTGTTTTTCGACAATATCCTTGTTCTGCAACAACTTCTTATTCTTACTGATTGTATTTGGGCTGCCAAGGCTATATCTGCTTTTGGTCTCAGCTGATGCCAACTGCTGCACCCCGTCCTTAATAGCACGCAACATTTCTATCTGGCTTGGCGGTAAAGTTTCAGTATCGCTTTGAAACATAGGCGAATTAGTGTTTAACAGCTGATGCAAGCCATACTCGAACGATTGCTCAGTAACCTCAGAAGAGGTCGCGTTCCATATAAAATAGCACAACTGCTGCAGATACCAAGAATGGCATTCCACCACATCGCATATCCGCTCAGCAAAAGACGCTGTGATTAGCTTTCCCGATTTCCGAAAAGTATCCACAATAAAAGGCACCCACTCCGTTTTTGAAATTTTTTGAAGAAACAACATTTGCCCAAACCTGTAGAAAGGAGAATTGGAATTGTTAAAAATGTCCATCATCATGTGCCGCTTACTACCATACAGACAATACGAAACGTGTTGTTGCTGCTGCCAGGCCGAGCGCATCTTCCCTTCCATGTTCTTGTATTCTGGCAAATTGGCCAATTGCTGGAACTCGTCTATGCAGACGATAATCTGTATTTTCTTGTTGACGGCAAGGGTCTCTGGAAGACGCAAGATGTCCATCTTGTCTTGCTCCTGTGGTATAAACTTCACATCGAAAGCCATAAAGTCAGTAACATTATCCTTTATGACCACTTGGGGAACAACCCCCGTCAAGAACTTCTTGGCATCCTGAACGCGCTTCTCAAACTTGCTTGATGCACATGCAATCACCTGACTGGCAAATGTACGGTAAAATTCTGCCTCAGAGCCTATGCTGAAAGCATCAATATAGCATACTCGTACATTGGCATTTTCCTCCATCAATTCGTCCATGGCGACCTTTACCAACGATGACTTACCCCAACGGCGAGGGGATACCAGCATCACATTGATATGGGAAGAAAGGAAGCCTTTTAGCTGCGCCCTGTCTTCCACTCTGTTTACAAAATTCTCCTTTGTTGCCAGTTTGCCATATTGAAATGGTGCATTCATATTTGGTCATTTGATTGTTTGAGACTGCAAATATACAAAAAAGTTACCAAACAGTAAGTTACTTAAAGGTAACTTTTTGTAATGATTAACATTCGTACTAAAAGAGGGTGAACCTATAAGGCGCACCCTCTTTTTATAGTACTAACATCAAACTCTATTTAGTTACGGGTCTGACAGAAATTCCGAAACTAGAACTCAGATTGTTGTAGATGCCGAGAGAATTATACTGTCCATGCTGGAAGATCAACATGTCAGGCATGTTTTCAGAACTACTAACCGATCCCTTAGAGCCTTTGTACTGTTCTTCCATTGAAGGGAATTGATAAATACCCAAGATCTGACCAGTAGCATAATAGCCAGCATTTCCGTTTCCGTACCATTGGTTTCCGTAACGATAACCTGCAGCAGGCAAGTAGATACTCTTTCCATTGCAACGGCTGGTCAGTTTATATCCAGCACCGGTAAATTCCCAATTACATGAGTCAACCAATTCCTGGAACTCCTCGACTGTCGGCATTCTCCAGTTGCTGCCCCAATTTGCAGTAGCCGGATCATGCTGAGCATCTTTCGCTATGTCATAAACAGGAGCACCTGAAATACTGGCACCAGAAGCATCTTTAAAATCGCCTTTCGTGCTTGCAAAATACTTAACCTCGGTAGATTCAATCAAGTTAGCGATGACATCATATTTTTCATTATCTACATTGACTAAGCAGTCCAAGGTTTTATCTTTGTACTCAGCTTTAAGAGAGTCAAATACGGCTTCTCTGATTGAATCGACTTTAGTCAGAGAGTACTCCGAGAGTGAATAGGTTTCCTTATATACACTGATTGTGTCATACAAGTATCCCACTTTCTCTGCACCTTTGTACATTTCAAACAAATCAGATGCTGACGTATAATCTTTTACGTCTGTATACGATGTCGAAGTGGTTGCCTGAACCTGAGTTCCTGTTACATCTCCCCATACGAAGAGAATACCATTGTCAGATTCTGAAGCGGCTCCAACATTCATATTAGCCCACTTGGTACCACTGGGGAGTCCCAAATCTACAGCCTGACCTACATTTTTGATACTACCTGTGTTTGCTACATATTGGGTATCGCATGTAGTTTCGCTAATCTCATCACTACAAGCCACAAATAGACTTGATGTAACAAGCATGGCGATTGCGAGCTTATTAAATTTCATAAATCTTTTCATTATAACGGATGTTTTAATATTATACATATACGAACTTATTACTCCTCATAGTAAACAGTCTTGAGTGTCATAGAGCCATTATACAGCATGAGGTCAAGGTCACGACCTTCGCCACCCTTGGCGCACTCATCAGCCATTGTCTGAGTGATTGGAAGTTCGTTCAAGCCGTCCACCCACTTCACATGATCGTAATAGGTGTTACTCCACCAACCGTTCATGACCTTCAAGTCAAAATCGGGAGTTACATCAGATACGTCAAAGATCAGAGTCTTCAGGCCAAAATAAACTTCATCAGGAATGGTGGGCAGATGTGCTCCTTCAGTTGAGCTGAAACGCATGGCAGCAGCATCCCAAGCTCCGGGCTTGAACGGCTCTTGCGGATTCTCTGCTTTATCTTCATCTGACCTATTAGGATCACCATAGATGTAGTACTTCACAAGCGGGTTAGAGATTTTTTCACACTTTACAGGGTATTCAGCAACCAACTTGGTACCGTCAGCACAAAGAGCAGTGAGAGTAATTGTATAATCAGTGGTAATATAATCACCATTCTCATTCCAATTAACCTTCATTTTCTTTGATGCATAGTTTCCAATGGCTTCCTTACCAGCGAAATCCCACTTTGCATTGACAGGAGCAGAAGTTTGGCAGGTAATAACGTTACCGAACTCACCTTCTTTGCCAGGAGCCACCTTAGAGCTATAGGTCTTGTAAATGGCTTTGACGTTGATGGTGTTCGTCTCAGTATCTGCGATGTGCTTTATAACAATGTTCGGCAGGATACCGTTAGCAAACTTGTCACCAAGTTCGTACCTGTAGAATGAAGAACTTCTCAGAATTTTCTGAAAGTCCTCACCAGCGAAGGAAATTCTCCAACAGGTGTCAGCAATGGTCTCGGCATCAAAGTAGATGGTGATACCCTCGCAGTCTTTAACATCAACATTTTCTGCCAAGACAATGGGCGTTTCTTTGACAGCCGTATAGGTTTTCGGCCCCGCCACCGGAGCTACCTTGTCAACAATAACTGTGGACATCGCCTTGAGCTCGTCAACAGTGATGTGCCCGCCATTGTCGATTTTCTCATGAACGGGATCGCAGGCAAAAAACACACCTACTGCGGCAAATAACAAAAATATCTTTTTCATATTGTTTCAGTTAATAGAATTAATAAAGAACTTTATATGTATACTCTGCAGCGGGAGTTTTTTCATCCCATCCTGGGTTCTGCTGCATCGCACCATTCATCAGAGTCATCTGAGCCTGAGGTTTAGGCAAGAAACCGTTGGTGTCTGCATAACGCTTCTTCCAAGAACAGGTCATGTGTTCCATAATCCTGCTGTTCTTCTTGCCAAGGCATGTGATTTGTTGACCCTTCTGAGCCTCGAGAGCCTTGGCAGCGTATGAACCTTCGCCTGAGTCAATACCAGACCAACGACGCATATCGTTGAAACGAAGTCCCTCCAATGCGAACTCCCAGCGGCGCTCATTCTGAACGTTCTCTAAAGAGTAACCTGTCGTAGGTACACCAGCACGACGCTGAACCATATTCATATAAGATGCATCACCCGTGAGCTCGGTCAGCATCAGCAGCACGTCGGCATAACGCATCAGGTAGTAATCCTCGAAGTGGTCACCCTGCTGCTTGTTGTCAAGCGAGCTGGAGGTATAACCCGGGCACTTTGACCACCAAGAGTCGTTATCAGCCGCGCAAGCGTCAAGGTTTACGTCTGCGTACTTCTTGACTGCATAGCCAGACTCCTCGCAGTCGTCCTTTTCGTAGGTATAAGATTCGAGCTCATTATCGAGGTCGATCAAAGTACCAAGCTTACGGATGTCAGTATAGTTACCCTTCTGCTCAGCAGCAGTCCAATCGTTCCAGATATTGCATGAAGGAGTACCCTGACCCCAACCCTGGTTGAACGGATAAGTCTTGTCGCGCTTACCATTATCATTGGTTGCACCGTTACGAAGGCCCCAGAAACAAGAGAGGTAGTTTGAATACATACGGGGGTTGTTGTAGGTACCACCGATGGCCCACTTAGAGGCGTTCAAGAACTGAATCTGGAAGATTTCCTCAGTGTTACCATTACCCATACCTGGCTGGTCGAAGCAGTGCTCACGCTTCATATCTGCGATGAACGTATAAGCATGACCTTTACCGTCGTGAGCCTCATCCCAAAGCAGGCTGTTAGAATACTGCCAGAGTGAACGGAAGTCCGGGCAGAGCATGTAACGGCCACTGGAAACGATATCTTTCAGATAGCTGACGACATCTGCCTGAGAAACAGAAGCTTTTTCGCAGCCCTCCTGGTTGATAGGCTCACCATTGCGGTCTTTGAGCTCGATAGCCGGAGCTGAACCATTGGCAAGTTCACCAGCCTTCTTGTAGAAGCCAGCCCAGAACATGTAAGCGCGGGCAATGAATGCCTCGGCAGCATATTTGTTGGCATGACCGTCACCAAAGCCTGCAGTTGTGCCCATGAGGTTCATACCAGAAACAAAGTCAGCGATAATCTGAGGATAGATAACTTCCTCAGCACTAACCTGCTGCTGCATCTCGTCAGTAATAACGGTAGAGATGATCAGAGGTACATCACCATACATCTGGGTCAGCAAGAGGGTATAGAAACCGCGCATGAAGTAGCCCTCACCGAGCAACTGATTGCGCTGAGCGGTATTGTTTGTCCAATTGACATTATCAATGGTCTCAATCTGGTTGTTGGCACGTGAAATACCACCATAGAGAAGGATGAAATCCTGCTCGTACTGATTCGAACTTGCCGTTGTGAAATGATGCAGCGACTTAGCCACATTATCCTGCAAACCGCCACTTCCGTAACAGTCGTCCGACATGAGTGACCACCAGTAGAACGGATTATTCAATAAACCACTTTGATCTCCGCCACCCAACGTATTCATGATACTATAGGTAGCAGCATTCAATGCCTCAACGTCTGCAGGTTTACCTGGGAATGTAGCAGCTGTCAACTCCGTCACACGCGGATCAGTGTCCAGCATATCGTTACAAGATGTAAACAAGGCTGCTGACGAAACAACTAATGCTGATAAAATATATTTCTTCATAACTTATTGTCGAATTAGAATTTAATACTTGCACCAATCAAATATGTACGAGACGGCGGGTAAAGACCCAGGTCAATACCTGAAGCCCAGCCTTCACCACCAGCAGCATTACCTACCTCAGGATCGAGGCCTGTGTAACCGGTGAAGGTGTAGAGGTTCTGAGCCTGAACATAGAAGCGGAGCTGCTGGAACGGGCAAGCCTTCCAAAGATGCTTGAAGTCGTAACCAAGTGTGATGGTCTTGATCTTAAAGTAATCGGCATCCTCCATATAACGGGTTGATACCCAGTTGGTGTTCTCACTACCTGTACTTGTAATACGTGGCTGGTCGTTAGAGGTACCCTCACCAATCCAACGATTCAGAATCGTTGTATCGTAGTTCTGGTAAGGAGCATCACTGAATGAACGGTAAGAACGCATAACCTGCATACCGAATGCACCAGCACCGTTTACAGCAAAGTCGAAGCCCTTGTAGTTCAGACCAAGGTTGATACCCAGCATCACGTCGGGGTTAGGATTACCAATCTCATGACGGTCGCAAGTTTTACCTTCTGCATAGGTAATCACACCATCGCCATTCCAGTCATCCCAGATGCAGTCACCAGGCTGTGCGCCGTCAAGAACGGCCTTACCTGCCTTACGTGCATCATCAATCTGCTGCTGGTTCTGCCAGATACCGCTGTAGGACATACCGTAGAAGTAACCGATGGGCTTGCCTTCCTCAGCACGGTAGACATACTCTGTACCCTGTGAGAGGACGCCGCTCGGACCATTAATATAGTGGTTGTCGTTAGCAATACGGGTTACCTCGTTCTTGTTGGTAGTAAGGTTCACGCTGGCATTGTAGCTGAAGTCCTTACCGATTCTGTCGTTCCAGGAGAGGGCAATCTCAATACCGGTATTCTCAACGTCACCACCATTGATGGCAGCAGGGTTGGTACCATAGATGGCAAGCAGGTTACCTCCGATAAGCCAGTCCTTAGTAGTCTTCTTATACCAGTCGAACGTCAGACCCAGACGGTTGTTGAGGAAACGAGCATCAAAACCTAAGTCAAGCTGTTCAGAGGTTTCCCATGTCAGGTCAGGATTCGGTACGATGTTTGCGTAAGCACCGGTATGTGGAGTTCCGGCAACAGAAGTTGGCATGTCAGAAGCGAACTTATAACCACTGTCACCAGCTTCGCCCGACAGAGCGATGGTAGCCAGATACTGATACTTAGAGATATCCTTGTTACCGTTCTGACCCCAGCTTGCGCGAATCTTCAAGAAGTCCATCCAGCTCTTGGTGCTCTCCATGAATTTCTCATTAGAGATTACCCAACCAGCAGACACAGAGGGGAATACGCCCCAACGCTTACCGTCGGTAAAGATACTTGAACCATCATAACGTAAGGTTGCGGTAGCCATGTAGGTCTCATTCCAGTCCCAAGTCACACGTCCGAACCAAGAAGCGAGATACTCTTCATCATTGGGCTTACCCGTCAAAGTGGCATCGGTAGCATTTGCAAGCTTGATGTTTGACAGCCATGCAGAATCCCAACCCTTCAGTGTTGCGAGCTGCTCGCCATAATTAACTTTGTTAGAACCACCGATGTTAAAGCTCCAAGCGGTGCTCTGATAGGTCTGACCAACCATGGCACTGATCTTATGACCAGAAATAATAGGAAGATCGTATGTCAAGGTGTTCTCAACAGACCAGTTAGTACTCAGCCAAGAACTCTGGTTAACACTATAGACAATGGATGTAGCATTTCCATAACCAGAAGAGCGTGGCTCATTGTAGTTGCGATAAGCACCTGAACCCCAGCTGTAGTTGAACTGAGAACGCCATCTCAGACCCTTGATGGGCTGAATAACGGCGAAAGCAGTAGCGTTGGCATTGATGTTGCGGCTCTCTGCCATAGAGTTGAAACCACCATGAGTGAGGTTCTCCCATGGGTTGCTGAACAAAGAAGAGTTCCAACCCTTACCATACTTAACATTACCATCAAAATCCTGATAATAATAGATGTCGCCATTGTAAGCGTACTGTGGCATAAGCGGAGAGGTCTGGAGCAAGCTGTGGATGTAGCTCCAATACATACCATCCTCAGCCAAGTCGTGGCTCTTGTTGTAGCTAATAGAGATGTTCTCACCGATGGTGATGGCATCGAAGTCCTTAGCCTTCAACAGTACGTGGTCGCTGTTGACACGGATGGTGTGGCGCTTGTAGTAAGAAGCCTCGTCAGCACCCATGATACCTTCGTTACCGGTATAGGTATATGACATGGCAAACTTAGACATGTCAGTACCACCAGTCAGGGTCACAGAATGGTTCTGCTGCACAGCATTCTTGTTATCGAATGCACCCCACCAGTCAGTGCCTGACCAACCGCTATTAACCTTGGTAAGAATGTCTTGTGGAACAAAGCCTGACCAATCCATCTTCTGACCAGAAGTGTTAAAAGTATACTCATCAAGGATGGTCATGAACTGCGAAGCATCGAGCAGCTGTGGGCGCTTGTAGGCGTTAGACCAACCCATAGCACCATTATAGCTCAACTCAATCTTACCAGCCTTACCCTGCTTGGTAGTAACGAGAATAACGCCGTTGGCAGCACGGGCACCATAGATGGCTGCCGATGCAGCATCCTTCAGCACGTCAATAGTCTCGATATCAGCGGGGTTGATGTCATCAAGGCTACCGCCAGCGACACCATCGATAACGTAAAGGGGAGAAGAGTTACCTGTGGTACCGATACCACGGATGTAAACCTTATAACCCTTACCAGGCTGAGTAGACGACTGGGTAATCTGCACACCAGGCGTACTTGACTGCATGGCTTCGAGGGCACTGGTAGTGTTCAGTTTGGCAATCTCATCACCCTTTACCTGAACAGTAGCACCAGTCACCAACTTCTTCTTCTGGACACCGTAACCAATAACCACCACTTCATCCAGTGCAGCATTGTCTTCCACCAGAGTTACATTGAAATTTGACTGATTGCCGATCGTAATCTCCTGTGTTGTGTAGCCGATGTAACTGATGACCAGCTTGGCACCTGGCTTCACGTTAAGTGTAAAATTACCGTTGAGGTCGGTCACCACACCATTCGAGGTGCCCTTTTCAACGACACTCGCACCAATTACGGGACCCTGAGAGTCAGAAACGGTACCCGTAACCTTCTTCGTTGACTGCTGGACTGCTTGTACCGAACTTTCGGCATTAGCAGCCAGTGGTGAGTACATTCCTAAAATGGAACATGCACCCATCAACAGCGCTGTTTTTCTGATTTTTCGATTCATACTTAAGTATTTTCTATAGATTAATTAGTTTGTAATAAATACAAATAGGTTTTAGCGGAAGCAATCGCTTCCAGATTGCCTTCAAGCCCGCTTGGCGGGCATTCAGCTGGGTGTTAAGAGGAGTCGTTTGGATTCATTGATTTTGGTTTAGATCG
>ERZ809477.44-NODE-44-length-12133-cov-6.893939_pt1 | contig 12133 bp, 16 predicted proteins | sample MGYA00521238_ERZ809477 | MGnify/ENA primary metagenome ERZ809477 (study PRJEB31581, sample SAMEA3312793) | metagenome | study: EMG produced TPA metagenomics assembly of the PRJEB8939 data set (Metagenomic analyses of Rumen microbiomes reveals... | reverse complement strand
CCGCTCTTCCGATCTCGATCTCCTGAAATGGAAACGTCCGATCTCCTCTAAAGAACGCGAGACATATACGCTGGTACGCCGTACACTCTTCTCTGAGAACTTCAAGACCCAATTTTTCAAGCCCTTAGTCAAGTAAGAAAATGAAGCAGAGAATTTGAAAAGACGAATACAATTCGTAGCAGCCGCGGCCTGACCGTTCAGCTCAGACCGTAAAGCGGTAGCCTGACGGCTGGTTGTCTCATTAACCTGAGCCGGGAACATACCCTGTGCCGTTCCAAGGCAACCCGTCCTGTGGCTGATACGTCCCACTCCTGGCACCCCTGCATACGACTGTCTTGGTTCGCTCGCGGGCGCATGGCTGCCTCGCCAACACCGACGGTCGTGTGCTTGGGGCTTGGTCGCCGTACTCCTCGGCCACGGGGCGGCTCTGTGTCACCGCACAGTACACCTCTTCCAGGGGGCGATGGCCGTCCCACTGCGTGAGAGCGTCGGGAAAGCGTTTACCCGCATGACGGCAGGACTGCTGACGAGAAACCAGGTAATGTCCCGCCCTACGCCGATGACGGTCATAAATACCCGCTATCGTCGTTTTCCCACGATGGCATAGCCATGGTGAGGAAACCGGGTGTTACAATGCCCGATTTCTCCGCACTCCCACACCGTGCGACGCTTTCCCTCGTGCTTTCCCGTAATGAGCCGTTGATGCCATCACACCCCATACAGAGGCAGGCGCACAGTACCTGTGCTTCATGTTCCCTGTGAACAATCGCTTCGCTATGAAGCACGTACCAGAACCGAGCCGTCCAGAGCGAAAAGACCTTACCGTCCCGCAAACGGATGATACTCATTCGTCTGCAAGCCGGACGGACATATCCTCTGGAAGTGCGGGCGATGAAAGAACCTCCATCAGTAGCTGGAGGCACAATCATCGTGGCTTGAAGCCACAAGCCCGCACGGGCGGCTAAGACTGTTACGTGAGGCTTATTCTGACAAAAACGGGAAAATAAGCAGGTTCAAACCATCTTATTTGGTCAATTTTTGACACATTAAGGAAAAATAAGGGGAATTTCATGCTTAATATGTGTTCCTGGATGACCAGTCATCCTTGGCGGTAAACCATCATATACAACCCTTCTACAAACGCTTCATGAAGCGTAGAGGAGAGAGTATACTTCTCTTATTCAAGTCCGCTTGCCCGTATGTCCTTTATCACCCGTTAGGGTTCGTTCTGCTTTCTTAACGCCCTTTTCCTTTGCAAAGGTACAGAGGCTTTCGTCCATGCCAAGTACCTCTCCCGATGGTCGTTATTTCTGGCAAAAATCCCGCAGCAGCCTTCCGCAGATAGCTGTCACTATCTGGGTATTCCGCGAAATTTTCACCGAAATTCCTTGGCGTAGGCCGACGGGACAGCCTCTTGTTAGAGTACCGCAAAGAAAAGGGACTAAAAGCGAAACGAAGTCGATGACGACTGATAAAGAGAAGACACACGGCAGACTTGATAAGAACTTAAAAGATAGGGATCTTAGCTCACTCAGCCGATAACTCTCAAACACAGCGTCACAAACAATATAAACTAAACCGCAGCCGACGGAATACAAACAGGCACGAATGAGTATGGCAAAACTTAATGAAAGTTTCAGAAACGCAATGACCTACGCAGCAGGCATGGAGGCATGGGTAAACAAGCAGTTGCCCGGAGAGCCTTTAAAGTACACCTTTGTCAGCGACTTCGCACGTATCGACTGGATGATGGGTGAGAAGGGAGTCAAGGACACCTACGATCTTGTCAAGAAAAGTTGGATTAACGACTACAAGGCTTTCACGGAGGTGGTTATTACCCTTAATATGCTTGCATGGGGTAACGAACAGCTGAAGAACCAAGGTATCGAGGATCGTGACCGCTACATCGAACTCTACTCTAACCTCTACTATCAGGCCAAGGATGATTTCTATGCCAAGTACGAGAACGACGAGGAAAAGAGTTACTATTTCTTCCAGATGACAGACTAACACAAGGTCATGGGGAGGCCAACCACCTCCCCACCTAAAAAATAAAAGATATGAATATCATGCAACAGATGACCATCAAGGCAGAGAACGTTAAGGCTACCACACGCCAAGACCACTATGAGAAGGTACAGGCCATTCTTCGCAATGGCAAGTTATACGGCGAAGTCCAGACCACCGCAGACGGAAAGATAACCGTCGATATCGAATGGGGCGACTGGAAACACGAACACGGCTATCTGAAATATCTGATGAAGCAGAACGGCTATATCCATCTGAGCGAGGAAGTGACCGAGGAAGACGGAAGCGACTGCTACAGCGCAAGCCACACCTTCATGTACCTCACGGACTATATCAGAATGAAGAAGAACGAGATCTTTTCGAGTGAAGCAAACTATAAGAAGGTAATGGGAGCTTAACCACCTCCCACTAATTTGAGCATCAATTATGAGAGCAGCAGAGAACTACAACGATTTGCAGGGTTACAAGTGCAACCTCGAAATCCGGATGAAACGACAGAAGGATATCCACAAGGTGGAATATTTCGACGGCGTGAGAGTGAACCCAGACACCCTTCCCAAGGGCAAGCACCTGTATCACACCCGCCACTCCGACACTGATATTTCGCAGCCGGTAGCCATCGCCCCAAAAGGCACTACCATCATTGTGAACTTTTGCGGCTCGATCGTGACCGACCAACCGCTGAACGTCAGCGAGGAAACGAAACTGATGTTTGTCAGTTGGATCTGAACCCAAGGTTTTTTGACCACCTGTTTTGACCACCATTCGACAAAAAGTGAATAAATAAAATCAAAAAGAATTATGGCACAGCTCAATTATATCCAGTCAAGAAAAGATGCACAGTGGGGCTTTCTGCTCAACGACGGACGCATCATCGAACTGATGAACAAGGAAGGCAAGCTCCTGTTCAAGTACGACACCCCCATCAACCTGACAACAGGCGAGATCGGCCCACAACCCGAATGGACTCCCACACCCATGAAGGCCGAAGACCTTCCGGCAGGATTCACGAACCTGAATATCCTGACCAAGACCAAGCAGGGTGTAACCGTCTATTGCTATGACCAGTATGACATCGATCTCGGTTTCCCCAAGACGATGACCATCCGCAGAGCCTTGAAAATCGCCAAGGAGTTTCGCAGCCACGGCTTCAACGTGAGCAGCGTCGCCATCATGCACAACTTCGAGGCATGGAAGAACGGTTGGAAATCCGGCTACCGTGACGAGTCACGGGGAACACACCTCTTTACGCCATGCGGCGGTAATCCCTTCAGTCTGAGGGCTACCACTCTGGAAGAGTGCTGCAAGGACTGGCAAACGACGTACCTCTGCTAAAACCCTACGGCCATGATAGTAATTACAGGACTTGACACAAGCCGCAGTTTCAACGGCTTTCGTCTGATAACGAAAGATAATGATCTCAATGGTCAGTGTATCGCCGTCAACGAGAAGGACACCACCGATGCACGGCTTTTCCCCTCAGTAGAAGAAGCAAAGAAAAATCTCAAAGACAATAAAAAGACAAAGACTATGCCAAGAGCAGCCAAGACCCCGAAGGTCAATATGAAGGACATGGTAAAGATTACCTGTTACCGCAAGACCAAAACCATGCGCCGTGACAAGGCGATGGCTTTCTACCTCGATTGTATGTATAACTCCGAGGGCAGCGAACATGAACGTTACGAAACCATTTACTTCCAGTTGAAGGACGGTGCAATGACCGCCAGTGACGAGGAAGATTTCAGATCATAATCAAGAAGGTAACGGGGAGGGTAACCGCCTCCCCATAATATGAACCGTTATGGCAAAAGTAATCAAAAACGAACTGTTTGAGTCCTTCGCCATCGTTGGACTGACACAAAAGGAGTATTACACTCTGATGGAGATTGTTAAGAAGGAGGCTAATAAGGCCGCCGATCCTGATAACAAGGACTATGACAATGACGAAAAGGCATCAAAGGTATTGTGCCTTTCCTCTTCCCTCCAGATCGCAGACATCAACCCGGTACTAATCTAAATCCCTTACAACTATGGCTAAGATTATAACAATGGTGCAGATTATCGACGGTGAAGAACTCCTTACCAAGAAGACGAAGACCTTCACCGACCCGAAGAAGGCAGAAGTCTACTTCGCCAAGATCCTCCGCGAGGACTTTAAAGTAACCAGTGAAGCAGACATTGAAGAATGTACCAACGGCGGCTACTTTGCCGACGATACGCATTTCAGCGTCATCCTCTGTGATGTGACACTTGAAGATGAATAACCCTAAAAGAATAAGCAATATGACAAATATAGAAAATACGAATGAGAAGAAGGATTCCTTCGTTCTGGATAAGAAAAGCATGAGTCTGGTTGAGCGGCTGCACCGCATCCAACTGCATTTCGCACGTCGCAAGGACGGTTGGTATTTCATCCGTCATGCCTGCCGGGCCATCAATGCCCGTCTGGATATGAAAATCAACGGCTTCGCCGAGTGTACCATCCACAACGCCGCCACCCTCTGGTATGACCGCCTGACCGACCTGTCGGCCAAGCATATCACAGCTACCGTCAGATGGGACGGCTATGTACTGGAAAATTAACTTAAAAGTAAAATAGTCATGGAAAAGAATATTCTTAAAACAACATGGGACGGACAGCCGATCGTCAGTCCGAGAAACATATATCAGGAGTTACACCGTACCCTCTCCATCATGGAGCATCCCCATACAGGCCGCAATCAGGATGACGTGCCTGCCAATAAGATTCTTCTCTATACCATCAAGGACTATCAGCGTATGCTTGAAGAAAACGCAAAGCTGAAAGAGAAGATCGAGAAGAAGAAAAAGAGTTGGGAGAATAACGAGATCCTGACCAAGAAAAACAATAAGCTCTCCAACAAAGTGGCCGAACTTGAAAACAAATTGAAGGAGCGCGACGCGCAGATTGCCGAGATACGTCAGAACCGTGACATCATCGTCAGGGACGTGACCGAAGATCTTCAGGAGCAGCTTGACACTACACGCAAGCAGCTGAAGGAAGCCCGTCAGCAGATTGTGGCAATGGCCGGAGTCATCGCCAGTTCCGGAGGTGATGCCTCGCAGGCTGTCAGCATCGACCTCTCACGGGTACTGCATCCCGAAGACGATCCGGAGGAAAGGGAATGGATGGAGAAATCACTGGCCCACCTCGACAAGGTTTTCCTCAGTCTGAATGTTGTGGAGAACCGCCTGAATATGTACCTTGGCATCGTCAAGGAGGGTGTGGAAAAATACGAGGAATACAGCACCTTCAAGGACAGCATGAAGAAGCTTAACAAGGCTTTCGACAAACTGGACTCTGCCTGTGCGCACATCGAGAACTTCTTCGAGGTGGTAGGAGAAATCAAGGTTAATAAATAACAATAAAAGATTTTTGATCATGAATAACGTCAAAACAACCCCCGACCGTCAGGATATGCTTAACGCCATCGCCATCGCCGCCCACGGCGGCTATGGTTTCCCTGACGTGGAAATGGTAGAATACAAGGAAACTACCGACGACGGCAAGAAAAAACTCTGGAACGACCGATATGACCATATCGCATTTATCAACGGCAAGCCGTTTGTGTGGATCATTGCCGGTACTGGCTACGAGAACACCTGTTTCCCTCTGGCCGACCTTACGATGAAAAGCGTCCGGGAGTTCTATAAGAACATCCCTCAGAACAAATGGGACTGGCAGCAGTCGCTCGAAAAGGCTAACGAGGAACTACGCCAGTACGGCGTAATGCTCGTGGTCACGGGTGACAACGAGGAAGCCTATTTCTCTCTGGAAATATTCTACGGTCTGGATAAGAACCATCCCGACGTGACACAGTTCTCAGAATATGAGGACTATGCCAGTAACTACTTTGCCGAGGAAATGAGCGAGCTGATCGACGAGGCACGGCAACACGCCAAGTCGAAGACCGCCCACCGTCTGGAGGTGTTCGTCGTTACCCATGTCACACTGCACGACACCGACCCGGAGGCCAACGGCCATACCGAGGTCAAGGTGTGTAACTCCTTCGACAAGGCCAAGGCTCAGATGAACAGATGGATGGAAGAGCAGATCTCCGACCTGAAGGCACGGGGCATCGGCTATGAGATCCTTCAGAACGAAGCCAAGGGTTTCAGAATGTCATGGGATGACAAGGGATTCAATCAGCTGAGGATATTCATCCATGAGGCATCCGTCCATAAATAAGCCTTTTCTTTTTTCATTTGAACATAGTCCCCGTACAGCCCTGTTATGAGCCGTGCGGGGACATTCGGTGGTTTCTGGTGGTCGGCTACCGAAAACTACTCCTGTTAAAATGTGCAAAAGCCTGTTCCGGCCTGTCCGTCGCGGGCTGACTCCCGTAGGTCGCAGCCCTGGCGGGCAAACCATTGGGAGCTTTGCCCGTAACAAGGTAGCCTGCGGCTGAGTATCAAATTTGTCACAGATTTCCAAATACACCTTATTTGGAATGAAGGGGCAGCTTACCGCTCTTAATGAGTGCCATCATCAGATGACCCTCCGGCGTACAGTGGAAGTAGTGGTATGCCTCCAATCGCTTCATGATACTCTCTACACATTCATCGATGGAGTAACCCCACATCTGCTGAAACTGTTCGTCCGTGACGCTTCTCACGGCTCTCTCAATGGCACGGTCTTGGGCGTGTTCACGCCTCACCTGCTCCAGATTCCTGAACCTGAATACTTTCTTCATAACAAGATCTCCTATATTTAAAAGTGGAACATATTGTAAAGGTATCTCACCGTGATACCCCTTCTACTTGTATTATATCCAACTTTTTGCCACTTTTGGGCGTTTCAGGCCGTCTTTAACACGATTTTAACACAATCCGTGCCAAAATTAACGCTTTTCGTTCCAAAATCGGCTGATTCCGTTCCAATCACGCAGTTCTTTGTCCGGCTCTCGTGCGGCATCACTGCAGGCCGTCTCACGGACTTTCTCTGATGGGGTGAAACCTTGTATTCTCCAGTCTGTTTTTTAGTGTCGAAGCAAAACATAGCATTTTCTGTGCGAAGGTAGTGAAGGCCGCACCCGGCAAGGGTCGCCTGAAGGCTTGGCTGTGTAAAACTGACAGAGAATTTTGGGTGCAGTAGCGCCGGAAACAAAATTCACAGTAACTTTTACGCCATCCCTTGACCTTGAAGGTGCTTTCCCCTTCTTACTTCTCAATGCACATAAAATACAAAGTTTCACTTCTAAAAACAGAACATTATGAATACTTCATCGGTTTCCTCACTCCCCATCAAGAACTGGTCCAAGGAAGACCAGCCCATCCAGAGATTACAGGCTTCAGGCGCACAGAGCCTGACGGACGCAGAACTGCTGGCCGTGCTGATCGGCAGCGGCACCAAGGGTAAATCAGCCGTCGATGTGGCTCGTAACCTCCTCGCCAAGTTCGACAACTCACTCAGCAAGCTCGGCAAAGCCAGACTTGATGAAATCGTCGGTGTAGAAGGAATCGGCCTGACAACCGCTACAAAGATCGCGGCTGCCATCGAGATAGCAAACCGCAGGCAGAAGCCGGATGAGAATCCTGAGCTTAGCACAGCTACCAGGATCTACAACAATATGATCCCCTATATGAAAGATCTTGACGTAGAAGAGTTCTGGGTCATTCTGATGAACCAGCACTGCCGTCTTATCAAGAAAGAACGCATCTCCAGAGGCGGTATCACAGAAACCGCCGTCGATATCCGTATCATTATGAGAGAGGCCGTTCTGAATAACTCCTGCGCGATGGCCGTCTGCCACAACCATCCCAGCGGCAGCCTTTCTCCCAGCAGAGCTGATGAGGAACTGACACGTTCCATCAAGAAAGCCTGTGAGGTGATGAGAATCCACTTCCTGGATCACGTCATCGTCACCGATGGAAGCTACTACTCCTTCCACGAGCAGGGTAAGGTATAACCTTACTTTCCTGCCTGTTTTCAGTTACGTTCCGTACTGGTGAAACACCAATACGGAATGTAAATTTTTATTCTTCGTGAGTTTTTTCCTTCATTCGTGCGTAAAAACCGCTATCGCCACCCCTCTCAAACTATACCTCTTTCAAGGGTGAAAAACCTGCACGGCTTTGCACCATTTGGCACAAATTTGCCCCTAAAAACCCGTTTAGGGTCTTGAATTTGTTAAATCAAGACATTTATTTTGAATATTTTGGCAGGCATTAAGAAATGCCTTACATTTGCCGAAAATAAATTTGTAACGTGTACATTGATATGAAACAGAACATCAAGAACAGAATTTTCGGCATGGCGCTCATCGCCATGACAGTCACCGCCACCCTTACCTCATGCGGAAATGGTGACGGATCTATGAGCTTCAAGAACGCAGAAGAGGCTATAATTGCCTGCAAGAAGGAACTTGCAGCAGTACAGAACCAGAAAGACAAGTCCATTGAGGCCGTCGGTAAAGCCGCCGCCCACTGGTCAGCCCTTCAGGATTCGTGCTATAACGTCTTCCTGCGCGATTCCACCTTTGATTATGATGGTGAAATGGCTGCCGTTTTCGTAGGCACTTCCGACAGCATACGGACAAAAATCATAGATATGGCCCTTTCACGCCCCAGATCGCTCAAAGAGGTGGTACGCCTGAAGGTGGCCACAGCCCACAACAGGGAAGATCTCACGGAATCCAAGGATTATAAGGATGTAATGAAATTTTACAAGGGTCTTGACAAGAAACCCGTGCAGAAAAACCTCGAAAAGGTCATTGCAGAATACAATGCCTTCCTCGACCAGTCGCGGCTTACAGCCGACGAGAAGGAACTGCGCGAGTTCCTGGCTACCGAAGACCATCTTTTCCGCTCGATGATGGTGAACCTCTCTGAGGTCAGCGAAGAGGATCTTCAGCAGCTCACCGACAAGACCACACGTATATTTAAAGAGGTGGATGCAGACTTCCTGCAGCGTGAGGAGGGCAGGCCCATGTCGAAGATGGAGATATACATCACCATGCGCTTCAATAGGCGTATCATGCAGAACGCCGCCGCCTGCCGTCACGATGTGAAGGTAGCCAAGAAGCTGCCCACCAACGTGGCCGCCAACTACCGCTGGATGTTATTGCAGCCCCTTATGTCCATCGACAATGATTCCATGGCCGCAGTCACGGACGATGAGATCAAACAGATGGAGGAACTGGCAGCAGAGCTGCCGCAGCTCATGGCTTACCTCGACGGCAAGGAATACTCCAACGCTACGCAGGAAGAGATCATCAAGCTCGCCCAGACACTGAGCGGTTTCTTCCTGAAGTCACACCTCAAATCCATTCTGTAACCATCATGGAGGAGAACCAGCCTATCACCAAAATGTGTCCGGTCACCACCGAACAGATGACTGAGGCTTTTCAGAAGCTCTACGAGCGGATTTCTGAAAAACTTCCACTGTCATTCTCTGGTGATTCGAGTGGCATCACACTCAAACAGTGTGAGGGTGGGGTGTATGCAGACATTCCCCTGACGCAGCAGGAAATGTCAGGAAAGTTTCTCGACGAGATTGAAGAGAAACTGGACTTGAACGTCCTGTATGCCATACGCACGGATCGCGGCCAGCACTATGAGGCGATGGCCTACTCCAAGCCCTATGAAGGTGAGCTGTATGTCATCTTCCTGGAGTCCTACCAGCACGGCATCATCAACAGTATGCGCCTGCTGCTGTATGACAGCTTCGAACCGATGTTCACGCAGATCAAGCAGAACCTTACGGAACTTGAAAACCGCAAAGGCGAAGTGATGGAGAGAGAAGAAGCGGAAGTTGTCTATGCCAATTTCTTCTAAGTAATATATCTTTACAATGTAAATAATGTCACAATTATGATGATCGCTTTAAAATACATCCTCGCCCTGATGCTTGCAGCACTCCCTTTTATATGCGCACACGCATTTAAGAAAGAGGAGAAGGCCGCAGACGGAACAACCGTCCGCAAGCACTCGCTGGCCCGCCTGCTGGCCACGTACCTGCCGCAGGTTTGGAACCTGCTGCTGGCTATAGGCCACTTCTTCGCAAGGCTCTATGAGCGGATGCGCAAAAGTGACAACTCGCGGAAGTTCTACACCGTCCTTCTGCTCATTGTCCTGCTGGTCTATACCTACGTGGATTTCAGTGCCACGGAGTCCGTGCGCGACATCCTGAGTTCCACAGGCAGTCCCACAGGCGGGGACGCTGTACGGGCCGCTATACAGTCCGCTGTATATTCCCCGATGCAGTCCGACACGCTGGCCCTCTTCGTGTGCCAGCTGTTCACGTTCGTACTTTTCTCATACAGAATTGCTGACAAAATCCTCACATGGATTGCAGACAACTGGTATTTCCTGACATTCACCAACTGCATCTTCTGGGCAGTGGTGGCCGTCGTGGATTCCTCATGGTTCATCATGGCCGAAGTCGAGACCATCTATCTGATGGCCGCCATCTACTACCCGGCACGGATTACCGACGGCAATCCGAAGGGTCGGAAGACCATTCCCATCCACAAACGCCAGCAGACGCTTCTAAAAGCGGCGTAGAGAGCAAAATACGGCACGGGTGGACAATCTCACCATACCGACAAAAATAACGTAACAGAGACAAAAAGATGAACAATCAAGAGAAACCTACACAGCCTAAGAGCGGAATGAAAATCCTCACGGATTTCTCGCTCTGGAACCTGTTGCTGGAGAACTCCGTTCCCACTGGCCACAAGAAGCTGACGAAGGCAGAGGCGTTCTACGATCTGTTGAACCGCCAGAAGCAGGCCGTCATATACGACCAGGATGTGTTGCCCGGCAATTTCCAGATACTTGCGGACAACTGGAACTGGCACCGTCAAACGGTGAAGAAATTCCTCAGCGAACTCCAGGCTATTGGAGCCATAGAAATAGACCTCTCGGTCAACCGTACCGTGATTCGGGTCGCTAACGTTACCTTCACCTCCCCGCACCCGGTGGACGGCAGTCCAAATATCCAAGGATCCAACCCGTCCCCGACGGGTACTCCACCCTGATTCCGAGTATCTGGCGGAGCCTGATCCAGCATCGGTGACCCGATGCGAAAAATGGGCTGGTCTTTGACCGCCCAGGAATACGGCCACTAACGTGTCCAAGCCTACGGCTCCTCCAGCCTCCCATCCGGTCAGAGCGCTTGCGCGTTCCGACACGAATGTACAGCAGGAGGTAACCTAATACCCCCCAATTTAGCGGAAACCCGCATAAACAGGGGAGAACAGCCACACTTAAAATGAGCAAGCTCAGTGGCTTTATTAGGCCAAGGGAACTGCCCCTGGACCCCTCGAAAAATCATCATCGTCAAACGCTGATAATTCAAAAAAAAGATGGCTAAAAATAAACAGATGTGCGACCTCACAGCCACGAAGGGCCTGCCCCGTGGATGGTCTAACGAACAACTCCGAAATTTCTCAGGTACGGCGTATCTGAGAAAGCTCACATACAACCTCGATCCCACACGGTCGAAGCTGAATTTCGAAGTAACCAAGGGTGGAGTCGTCACACCTGTAGATCCAAGGCACTCCATCACACGCCGTATATCGGAAAATCTGCGTCGTAGAGGTATCAAAGATCCCAACGCAGGGAAAGAAAAACCCGATATACGAACCGTTGCGAATTTCATCCTTGGCGGATCAAGGGAACAGATGCACCGGCTGGCCTTCGGCGACCAGCAAGTGAACCTGAATCGTGACGCGGATAATAGAGGCATCACGCGCATGAAGGACATCGAGGACTGGGCCATCGATACCTACAAGTTCATGGCAAAAAAATACGGTGAAGAAAACGTCGTTTCCTTCGTCGTACACCTCGACGAGACCAACCCCCACGTACACTGTACCGTACTGCCTGTTACCGAGCAGAATAAAATCAGCTGGAAACAGGTCATGGTGGGTGCTGATAAGTTCGAGTACCGGGAACGTATGATGAAACTCCACGATGAGTTTGCCGAGGTCAACAAGAAATACGGCCTTGAACGTGGTGACGCTATCGCCGTCACGGGAGCCAAGCACCGTTCATCAGAAGAATACCGTGAATGGCTGGATAACCAAACGCGGGAAGATCGAGATCGGAAGAGCGGTTCAGCAGGAATGCAGAGACCGATCTC
>ERZ809477.43-NODE-43-length-12190-cov-5.879934_pt1 | contig 12190 bp, 8 predicted proteins | sample MGYA00521238_ERZ809477 | MGnify/ENA primary metagenome ERZ809477 (study PRJEB31581, sample SAMEA3312793) | metagenome | study: EMG produced TPA metagenomics assembly of the PRJEB8939 data set (Metagenomic analyses of Rumen microbiomes reveals... | reverse complement strand
CCAAACTGCCCGTTGCCTCTGCACTCTGGATTCCCCAGCCCACGTTCGAGATTGGTGCTGCCGCCTGGATTCTGGCTGGCGGTACTCACCACTCAGCCTTTTCGTACGACATCAACGAGGAGTACTGGGAGGACTTCGCCGAAATGGTTGGCATCGAATATGTTAAGATTAACAAGCAGACGAACATTGCCGACTTCAAGCAGACCCTGCGCAACAACGAGGTCTACTTCATGCTGAACAAGGCGCTGAAATAAAACTACGGATTACATACGGATGAGGAGCACCTGAAAGGGATGCTCCTCTTTTCGTTATAACGCGAAATCAATGCCGACGATGAATCGCGGGTGGCTTTTCAGGAAATCGTTTCCCCAAAGATACAGATTCCAGTTTCCCAGCGTGTAATAGCAGCCTGCAGCCAGGTCAACATCGCGGTCAAACTTCCAGGAATGAATGGCTCCCGCCATCGGTGTAAGCGAGTGGCCATTCGTCAGGGGAATGGTATAGCCGAGATAGTCATAATTGGAAAAGGTGGCGGCGACCCCCTTATTGACTATCCACCAGGTATTCGTACACCAGAACAGACGGCCATTGGCCGAGACGGCACCATTCAGATAGAGGGCCGACGTCAGGTAGGAGAACCTGAAACTGTCGTTGAGGTTGAAGGAGGAGGTTTCTTCCACTCCCACGTTGAACCACTTGCTGATGTTCCGTCCATAGCGGACGAGCGCACCCCAATAGGCACAGTTCAGTCCTGTGTAGAGGTCGATGCCCGCAGCGAGGCGGTCGCCCAGCCCATATTGGAAGGTAGTGTAAGTCTCTTGCTGATTGATGCCCGGTCGGGCTTTCACTGACGAATAGCCATACAACTTGCCGTCGCCTACGGTTCCCGCAAAATAAGGAATCTGAGCAACGGTCTGCATAGCCCAGAGAAAGCCGGCAGCCATGACTGCAATCCTCTTCATTTTCCCGTTTATTTAGGCACGTCAATAATGAACCGGCAGCCCTCCTTGTAGTCTTCATCATATACGAGGCTACCGCCAAGTCTCTCAATATGGCGCTTACAGAGCGGCAGACCGAGGCCCAATCCCTCAGAGAGGTTGTCGATCTTCATAAAGGGCTTGAAGATGAGGTCCAGTGAATCGACAGGCAACTCGGGGCCAACATCCTGAATGATGAAGCGCGCGGTGGTCGGCGTCTGCATGACACGTAGCAGGATGTGCTGTCCGTCGGAGTATTTGGCCGCATTGTACAACAGTTCCCTAATCGTACGCGTCAAGAAGGTGAAGTTGGTCACGATATGGAAGCTATCAGGCACCTCGGTCTCCAGGCTGAACTTCGAGTCGGGGAAGTGCTCTCTGATGTAGTCGAAACCGTCACGGGCAACATCGTTGCACGACACCTCATTGTCCCTGTTATAGAGGTTTTCGTTGGTCGCCTGCATATCAGAACTGTCGAACAGCATATTGATATTACGGGTCAGCACATTGGTGTTGTAATTGATCATATTGGCAATGGCGGCCAGTTCCTTCTTGGGAATGTCAGGATTATCCATCAGCATCCTCACACTCTCCTTGATGACGTTCATCGGCCTTCTCATCTGCTCCTGAACGCTGGCTAGGAACTGGTCCTTCCTGCTGATAGCTTCCTCAGCCTTTTTCAGGTCGTCTTCCTGTTCTACGTTATACTTCCCTATCTCCTGAGCCGTTTCCTCGATGTTTTCCATTTTCGTCTTGATGGCCTGCTGCATGGCAGCGAAACTGTTCTGCAGCTTTGCAATGGCATCCTTACGGTCAGATGTCGGGATGACCTCAGCATACTGTCCTTCGGCTATCTTGTCCGACATGCTAATCAACTCATTGATGGGCTTGATGGTCTTATGAACCACGCGATAGCAGAACCATGCGGTGAACAGCAGTCCGACGACGATAAGGGCGATGACGATGTAGAACAGATAGTAGTAGGGGCCCATCATCTCATCGGCAGGAATGACCAGCGCCAGGCTCCAGTCGGTGCTCTGCACGGGACTGTAGCATATATGGCAGTCGACACCGTCGATGGTGACATGCATGGTGCCGCTCTTTCCTGCAGTCACCTCATGTCCCAAAGCAATCAGGTTGACATTGTCGTGGGCATCGTTCTCAGAGAATACGGTCTTCTTGAATACCAGGTTCGCGTCAGGATGGATGAGGTAGCGGCCATCGCCACCCAGCAACACATAGTAGGCACTGGGGTACGGAGGCTCGATGGCATTAATAATCTTTGCCAGCTGGGTGAACGAGAAGTCGGTGGTCAGTATGCCCGCGATGCGCCCGTCTCTAGTGCGCAGCGGCAAACTGTAGGAAGCCACAGCATCGTTATGGTCGAGGGCGGCTTCGGCATAATCGCTGAACGGATTAATCCAGCAGGCCTTGCCGGTACTACGTGCCGTCTTGTACCACAACTTATTATAGTAGTCATAGTCGGACTCACGCACCGTATAGATGGTGTCGCCGTCGTTGACCGTATAGACTGAGATAAATTGTCCATATTGTGGGAACATGCCCGGCTCGATGCCCACCGAACAGCTGACGACGCTGCGGTTGCGGGTCACGATGCGCTGCGTAATGGTCTGCAGGGAGTCAGGATTGAAATTCTCCTCCAACTGCCACTCGTTGGAATTGGCAGCGTTCGCCACGACCCCCATGTAGTTGACAATGTTCTGCATGGTGGTGTTCAGAATGCTGTAGGCGTGCTCGGTCACCGTATTGTGGACGAGGTTGCGCGAATAGAAGAAGAAGACGCCTAACGAGGCGATGAAGATGGGGACGGCCATCAGCAGAATGCCGAGGCTGAGTTTTCTTGACAGCGTAAAACGGGGGTTATTCATGGCCTACCTCCTTTCCTGCTTCGTTTTCGGCGACATCAAGCATGTTGTCCAACTGTTCGACGATGGTGTCGCTCTTCTTGTTAATGGTATCCACCACATAGCCGATCTCTCGCGACGACAGTTCGTGATATCTTTCCTGAAGGATCTTGGCGCAGCGCAGAATCTCCTGCGAGGGAGCCACCATCTGGTTGGTCACATAATGCAGGAATGAAGTCTTCATACGGTCAACGCTTTGCTCTTTGGCATAGACCTCGTGCATCACCTCGCGGCGCTTCTTCAGCTTCGTCGTCAACTGGCGTAGTTCGCTAACATGGGTAGCCAGCGACTGCTTCATCATCTGGAAGTGACTAAATAGCTGACCTATCTCGTCCTTACGGTTGATATCGGGCATGGGGTCGTCATAATGGCCGTCGGCTACTCGCTGCGTGGCGAGTGTCAGTTGGCGAATGGCCCTCATCTGGCGACGGGAAACCACGCGGGCAAGCAGGAAGAACAACGACAGTCCCAATATAGCAATCACTACGACGATAAACAGCAGGTAATTGTAGGAACCGAAGATGTCGCTCTCAGAATAGACAATGCCGATGCTCCAGTTGAGTGTTCCCCTCATGCGGTTGGGCACTTCTGTCTGCTTGAAAGGTTTGTAGAACACATACCAGTCCTTGCCGTCCATCTCAAAGAACTCATAACCCGTCTCTCCGGTCATCATGGCCTTGGCTATCTTGAGCAGCATGGGGTTTTCGTCATTCTCACTCTGCGTGAAGACCGTCTGGCTGACTCGTTTCTGCTGGTCAGGGTGGACGATGTAAGAACCGTCGCTTCCCAACAGCACGCTGTAGCGGTTGGACGTGGTATTGTCAGCAAGCATCATCTCTGAAAGCAAGTTGACGGAGATGTCGGAGACAACCACGCCCACAACTTCCTGATGACGGTCGAGGATGGGCTGGCAGAAGGAAACGGTCACGCCCTCGTCCTCCTCCTCAGGCAGCGGGTCAGTCCAGCAGGCTTGGCCGTTGCTCATGGGTTCGCTGTACCAGGAATACTCGGTGTAAGGTTTGTTGCCGAATCTGTCCGACGTGACAAGGGATGCCGCGTCGTTCGACTTCTTGACACCACCTTTATAATGAACATAGCACATGAACTTGTCCCTACCTGAAAAGTAGCCGGGCTTGAAGCAGATGGCGGCACCGCTGATATAGGGGTTGCACTCCACCAAATAGCGGCAGTAGCTTTCCATCCGTTCCGGCTGGTCCAGATGGTTCAACAATTCGCTGTAAATATTGGTCGACGACTGTTCCACACTGAGCAGGGCGTTGTCAATATGCTTCGAAGTGCCCTCCAGCGTCTGTTCGGCATAGAGAGTGGCCTCACGTTTTACAGCCTTGCGCGAGAAGTAGAACATCACGGACAACGACACAGACAACAACAGCACAACACCGCAGATGACAATCAGGTCAACGCGGAGCGACGGCGGCGAGAATACAGACCTAAGCAACTTCTTCATAACGGGTTCTCCTGTTAACTAACCAAACCACAAGCATTCCTATCACCGCTATCGCTAACAGACCGAGGCCCAAGTATTTAAGCGGAGCCCACATATTGCTCTTGGGAACGATGACCGCTACCGACCAGTCTACCCTGTCAATCGGACCGTAGTACACCGTACAGTCTTCACCATTGATCTCCATATCAACCATTCCGCTCCTATTCTGAGCTAGATCTTTAAGGATGAAATCCTCGGAAATCGACACGCCCTTTCCGTGAGGGTGTGAGATGCAGGTTCCGTCATGATTGAGCACCACCGCGCTGTAGGCACTCCTATTCAGGCGATACCTGTTCAACATCTCGTTCTCACTCATACGTAAGAGGGCGTCCTCCAGATCTCTGGTGAGCCACTCGAAAGTCATGTCGGCACCGCAGACGCAAACCAGATTTCCCTCAGCGTCGAACAAGGGCTTGACAAACGTCACGTAGTGGCCGCTGATACTCGTACCATCATAATAATAATAAGGATCGGACCAGAAACTATCGCGGCTTCGCGATGCCTTCACATACCAGTCGGACTTGGTATAGTTATGACGGGCCGAACCTACAAGGGTCACTTCAAACTTCCCGCTGTCCGTCTGGTGGACGTAGGGTTCAAACCAGGTGCCCTTCTCGGGGAAAAAGTTCGGGTGGAAGGCGGCAAAGTAGCCTCTGACCTCGGGGTTCAGGTCGGCCTTGCTTTCCAGGGCCTTGATAACGGCGTCGGGCGACTCCAGATGACTGTCCACCTCGTCGAACACGTTCTTGGCGTTCATCTCCATACCCCAGGCTGTCCGCGCTATTTTCTCAGCGATGACGTTCATAAGACCAGCGTAGCGTACGTGAGTCTCAGACCGCAAACTAAGGTAGAAGGCGATTGCGGATATGGCGATAATAGTGATGATGACCGAGAATACGGTCAACAGCAAACGGAATGATGACTTTGTTGAAATAGTCTTAGACATTGTTCTCAAAGATTTAAGTAATCAGTCGTTAGTGTTTTAATACACAAAATTACGTCTTTTCAGACAAACTTCCTATTTTATCGCCGACATTTTAATCATATTTAACGCAAGCGATTGATTATGTACGAAAATATGGCGAATTATTTGGTCATTTGCGGAAAATAAGTTACTTTTGCAGTCATAAACCCTAAAACTTAAATACAATGGATGTAAAACAAGCAAAACAAACTATCGAGGCCGGAAAGGCCATTCTGGGAATCGAATTCGGTTCTACGCGTATTAAAGCCGTACTGATTGATGAGAACAACAAACCTATCGCTCAGGGAAGCCATGAGTGGGAGAACCAGCTCGTTGACGGACTGTGGACCTACTCCACCGAGGCTATCTGGTACGGACTTCAGGATTGTTACGCCGACCTGCGCAAGGCCGTGCATAACCAGTATGACTGCGAAATCACCATGCTCGCCGGCATCGGTTTCTCTGCTATGATGCACGGCTACATGGCCTTCAACGAGCAGCAGGAGATTCTTGTCCCCTTCCGCACATGGCGTAACACCAACACCGGCAAGGCTGCTGCTGAGCTTTCCAAGCTCTTCAACTACAACATCCCACTACGCTGGAGCATCAGCCACCTCTACCAGTGTATTCTCGACAACGAGGAGCATGTCAGCGACATCAAGTTCCTGACCACACTCGCAGGCTATGTCCACTGGCAAGTGACCGGTCAGTTCGTCCTCGGTGTAGGCGATGCATCAGGTATGATTCCCGTTGATCCCGCCACAAAGTCCTACGATGCTGAGATGGTCGGTAAATTCGACGAAATCCTCGCTTCCAAAGGTTTACCCTTCAAATTGCTCGACATCCTGCCCAAGTCCCTGAACGCAGGCGAGAGTGCCGGTTTCCTCACTCCTGAGGGTGCCCAGAAACTCGACGTCAGCGGCCATCTGAAAGCAGGTATTCCCGTCTGTCCTCCCGAGGGCGATGCCGGCACCGGCATGGTTGCCACCAATGCCGTCAAGCAGCGCACGGGTAATGTCTCGGCCGGTACTTCGTCATTCTCGATGATTGTGCTGGAGAAACCCTTGTCGAAACCCTACGAAATGATTGACATGGTGACCACGCCTGACGGCTCGCTCGTGGCGATGGTACACTGCAACAACTGTACGAGCGAACTGAACGAATGGGTGAAGATGTTCCGTGAATACGAGAGGCTTGTCGGTGTCAAGCAGGAGAAGCACATGGTCTATCGCGTTCTTTACAATCTTGCATTGCAGGGCGACCCTGACTGCGGCGGACTCGTGGCTTATAACTATGTCTCAGGCGAGCCCGTCACGGGACTGGCCGAGGGACGCCCGCTGTTCATGCGTAGTCCTGACGACAAGTTCACCTTGGCCAACTTCATGCGTGCTGAGCTCTACGCGTCAATCGTGGTGCTCAAGATTGGTAACGACATCCTCTTCAAAGAGGAGAAAATCAATGTGGACCGCATCACGGGCCATGGTGGTCTCTTCAAGACGAAAGGCGTGGGACAGCGCTTCCTCGCTGCTGCCCTCAATACCCCCATCTCGGTGATGGAGACCGCTGGCGAAGGTGGTGCATGGGGCATCGCCCTGCTCGCTGCCTTCCAGGTGAGAAACCCGCAGAACCTCTCACTTGAGGATTATCTCGACAAAGTGGTCTTTGCCGGAAATACTGGCACGTCCATTGCCCCCACTCCCGAGGATGTAGAGGGCTTCGAGCGCTATACAGAGAACTACAAGCGCTGCCTGCCCGTCGAACAGTGTGCTGTCGACAACAAGGCATAACAGAAGACTGTATTCAGTATACACCATCGCACTTCCGAAAGGTTTACTCCTTCGGAAGTGCGATTTTTATGATATGGAAACAGAATAATTATTCATGGAGAAGGAATTAACATTATTTTCGTGTCTGTAACATGGTAATATCAAATGTTTTCATTATCTTTGCTACCGAAAATGCGTAGACTGACTAAAATAATCAACAAAACCTTGTCAGTACGGATTAGTCTGATGGTTTTCATTGCCATGGCTATACTGCTCATGGCTTCTTTAGCAGTCATGTTGTATTATTCAAGAAAGGCCGTCAAAGAGGAGGCTTTGCAGAAAGCTTCGCAGACGCTTGAGGCGGCGTTACAGCGCATTGACAACATCCTGCTCAGCGTGGAGCAGACTTCAGGCAATATCTTCTTCAGTATGATCAATCATGTCGATGATCCCGACATCATGCTCACTTACAGCCGCAAACTGGTGGAGAACAACCCGTTCGTGGCCGGATGTGCCATCGCCTTCAAGGAGAACTACTATAAAGACCGTCAATATTACATGGCCTACGTCTATCGCAACGAGGACGGAAAAATGGCTTATAGCGATTCGCCCATTATTCAGGCTGAGACCTTCGGCAACCGTCCTTATACGGAGCAGGTCTGGTTTACACAACCCATGGAAACGGGCAGGTCCGGATGGATGAATCCGCTGGTTGGCATGGAGGATGCCCATCTTGACCCCATCATCACCTTCTGTCTGCCCGTTCCTGACCACAATGGGAAAACCATTGGCGTCATTGGTGTCGATGTTTCGCTCGAAGTTCTTTCACGTATCATCCTGAATGTCAAGTCTTCAGCTAACTCCTACTGTACAATGATTGCTGAAGACGGCTCGTTCATCATCCATCCTGACAGCATCAAACGTCAACAGAAGTCAGTATTCACGCAAGTCGAACTGGGAGCCGATGCCTCGGTAAAAGAAGCAGGCCAGGCCATGATCTCAGGTGAGTCAGGCTACAAGCCATTCCACCTGAACGGCATTGACTACTATGTGTTCTACAAGCCCTTCCGTCGCATCGCCGTCCCTGGCCGCTCTATGGAGAGACTCAACTGGAGCGTCGGCATCATATTCCCCGAAGACGACATCTTTGGTGACTATAACAAACTGCTACACTACGTCCTTGCCATCACCATCATTGGCCTACTGCTGATGTTCCTGCTCTGTCTGGTATTTGTCCGTCGTCAGCTGAAGCCGCTGAGGATGCTTACTGAGAAAGCCCACCGTATAGCCCAGGGCAACTACGACGAACCTATCCCTGACAGCCACCAGAAGGACGAGATTGGACGACTACAGGACAACTTCCAGCAGATGCAGCAAAAGTTGTCATCCCACATGGGTGAATTAGAACAACTGACCACCACCCTCCGTGAACGTGGCGAGGGGCTGAGCATCGCCTATCAACAAGCACAAAAGGCCGATCGTATGAAGACGGCCTTCCTGCACAACATGACCAACCAGATGATTCCCCCTGCCAACTCTATTGTCGATGACGTCAATGCATTGTGCAGTGCCAGCCATCAACCGGAAGAGAGCAACCGTCTGGTTGAGAACATCCAGCAGAATGGTCATACCATTACCGAACTGCTGAACAATCTGATTGACATATCAGACGAGGAAAAGCTGCGGGAAGGCTTACAAATGATGAAGAAAGGAGACCAGCCATGATCAACGTGCGCAAATCATTCTCCAGAAAGCTTAGCTTCGGCGTCCTGCTGCTGGCCATGCTCATCTTCACCGCCTCGCTGGGCATACTCTTTACCCAGTCGCGCTACATGATTCGGAGTGAGGCTGTTGGCCGTGCCAATAGTGTGCTGAATGCTACCATGCAGCGACTCAGTCGCAATCTCATGGCAATTGAGACAGCAACCAACATCAACAGCTGGCTGATAGAAAAAACGCTGAATCCTGACACACTACTGACGTACTCGAACCGCATCGTGCGGCTCAACCCACATGTTGACGGCTGCTCCATCAGTACCGAGCCTGACGTTTTCCCCAAGTACGGCCGTTATTTCTCAGTCTATACCGTCAGGGAATCCGACACTATCAGAACCGTCATCGAGGCGCAATACGAATACTTCGATAAGGTATGGTACAAGAAACCTCGCGAACTAAACAGACCGTGCTGGGTGGCATACTTTGACGAAGTCGATTCACTGGAACTGACGCTTGATGGTATGGCAGCCTCCTATAGCCGTCCACTCTACAATGCTGACAGCAGTTTCGTGGGAATTATCTCCACCGACCTCTCGCTGCTACGCCTGTCGAAAGCCATGTCGCAGGTAAAGCCCTACCCTCACTCCTATTTTATGATGATTGACGAAGAGGGGCGCTTCTTCATTCATCCTGACTCCACGCGACTTTTCTACCAGACCATCTTCAGCAATACCGACCCGAGGCAACAGGCCGACCTCATTGCCCTTGGCCATGAAATGACGGCTGGAAACGAGGGGAATATGTACGTCAACATTGACGGAGAGCCTTGTCTCGTCTGTTACATGCCTGTGCCTGGTACTACCTGGAGCCTTGCTATCGTCTGTACCGACAGCGATGTCTTGGCAGGCTATCATCGGCTGACCTACATTTTGGTGCCATTGCTCGTCATAGGCTTACTCATTATCCTGCTGCTTTGCAATAGGGCCGTCTCACAATCCATGCACCCACTATACCAATTACTGGAGAAGACACAGAGTATAGCTGAAGGTGACATGGATGTCTATATTCCTACCACGAAGCGCGAGGACATCATTGGAAGCCTTCAAAACAGCTTTGCCACCATGTTGCAGTCCATCAATATCCACATGGGCAACATACTGTACACGACAGAAGCTACCCAGCGCCGCAATGAGGAACTGGCACAGGCCACGCATCTTGTCAAGGAGGCCGACCGGCAGAAGACCGCCTTCATACAGAACGTCTCCCACCAGATACGTACGCCGCTCAACATCATCATGGGGTTTGCACAGATCTTTGCCAATACTCAGAGTGAGGTTGTCTCCGAAGAAGAACGAAAGAGCATCGCCGAAACGATGGATTACCACACAAGACTGCTCAACCGTATGCTGCAGATGCTTTTCGACAGTTCCGACACCGGACTCAATGAAGAACTGAACTGCAAGAAGCAAGACAAGGTTTCCTGCAACGAACTTGCCCACGAGGCTATCGGATACATCAAATTGAACTACCCCGGACTCTATGTCAATCTATATACCAACGTGGATGATGACTTCTGTATCCTGACCAACCATCTCTATCTGATGCGTACCCTACGCGAGTTGCTCTACAACTCAGCCAAGTTTTCCGACGGCCAGCACGTCATATTATCCATCACACGTACAGAAAGCACTATCCAGTTCATCGTCGAGGACACAGGAAAAGGCATTGCCGAATCTGATCGCGACCTTATCTTCAAGTCGTTTACCAAGATCGACGATCTCTCTGAAGGACTTGGTCTTGGACTGCCCTTAGCCAAGCGCCATGCCTGTACGTTAGGCGGCGACCTCATTCTCGATGACAGTTACCACGACGGGTGCCGTTTCATCTTAGAGTTTCCATTGGAAATCCCATCATCAAAAGAAACTGAATCACTATGAAAGAAAAGAAGAATAATAAGAATTACAGACATTCATTTGCGCGGAAGCTGACGCGCAGGGTCATGCTGGTGCTGTTCATCATGATGGGCGGACTGGCCTACTTTACCTATAAACTGACAGGAGTGGTCGTCGTCAATGTCTGTACAAACAACTTCCATAGCAGCATGCAGTCGTCGGGCAACATCATCAACGGTGCTATGACCGACGTCACCCTGGCTGTCAACAACAATGTGTTCGACATTGAGCGCAACCTCGGCCAGCCCGACCGGCTACAGGCCATCATGGAGCGCATCGTCGAGCTAAACCCTCGTGTTCGCAGTTGCGGCATCAGCTTCATTGACAGCTACTATCCCCAGAAAGGGCGCGCCTTCTGTCCGTATGCCACCCAGTACGACAGTCTGCAAGCAGGCACCAAGGCCAAGGGCAGGACAGGCAATGACTATTTAGAGGCTGAATGGTTTGTTGAGGCCGTTGCGGTTGACTCGGCCTACTGGTCGAAGCCCTTCTTTGACAGCCACGATAACAAGACGCCGCTAGTGGCCTATCTGTATCCCATCCATGACCCTCAGGGGAACGTCGTCGCCATTCTGGGTGCCGACCTGTCGCTCGACTTCATGACCCTGCTCCTGCATCAGCAGGACAGCATCTTCCAAGACGAAATCATGCCCTTCCACATTTCTGGACTGGGAATGCTGCAAAGCTATGTACTGACCCGCGACGGCACCTACATCACCCACCCCGACCAGCGGCGCATCCTGAAGGCGAACTACTATGGTCATATTAGGGATGACGAAAGGCCGGGGATGGCCCAGAGAATCATCGACGCCATGAAGAATGGCGAGAAGAGTCACGGCGAGGACGATAAAATCGTGCTCGTCAACAGGGCCAAGACCTTGCTGTTCCATTCGCCTTTGGAGGGAACCGACTGGATGCTGTTGGTTTCCGTACCCGCATGGTCGCTGTTCATCGTCGGCATCGTCCTGGGCTTCCTCATGCTATTGCTCAACATCATTGTGTTGATGGTCACCTTCTTCGTCTGTCATTTTACCATCAAGCACACCGCCAATCCTCTGAATCAGTTGTCAGCCACTGCCGACGAGATAGCCGGCGGACAGTTCGACACGCCGCTGCCGGTCATCAAGAGCCATGACGAGATACACTTGCTACGCGACTCATTCGAGAACATGCAGCACTCGCTCACCGCCTACGTCGAGGAATTGAAAAGCACGACAGCCCTCAAGGCGTCGATGGAGAGCGAGCTCAAGATTGCCCACGACATACAGATGTCGATGCTGCCGAAAACGTATCCCGCCTTCCCCGAGCGTCACGACATCGACATCTACGGACTCGTCATGCCCGCCAAGGCCGTGGGCGGCGACCTCTACGACTTCTTCATCC
>ERZ809477.42-NODE-42-length-12476-cov-14.075195_pt1 | contig 12476 bp, 18 predicted proteins | sample MGYA00521238_ERZ809477 | MGnify/ENA primary metagenome ERZ809477 (study PRJEB31581, sample SAMEA3312793) | metagenome | study: EMG produced TPA metagenomics assembly of the PRJEB8939 data set (Metagenomic analyses of Rumen microbiomes reveals... | reverse complement strand
CGTTAGTTGCTTTTAGGCGAGTGAAAGCCGACGCTACAAAGGCCGAGGCGATCACAACATACGTTAAACTAAAAGTATAATTAAGAGGTCACTAGTGTCTATTAATATATGTTAATCGTATATAAATTCAATTTCAAGCTGCCCATCATTGGGTTCGCCCTCGTCCTCAGACGGGGTGAAAAGCTCCATAATGTCATCCTTGGTGAGAAGGGCACTGCCCAGGATTCGCATGACCTGCATGATGGGCCGTCTAAGCTTGAGGTCGTGCTCAATGATTCCGATGAGACAGTATGTGATGATGGCGACATGGATCTGAATACGCACCGCATTGTCGCTCTCTCCCCAGAACGACTTGACCTTGAGGTGTTGCTTGATCCATTTGAAGAAAAGCTCGACCTGCCATCTGTATTTATAAAGGAGAGCGATGTCCTTGGCTGTAAGATAGAAGTTGTTCGTGTAATAAGTGAACGTACGATGCAGGTCAGGAGCATAGTAGACGATACGCCTGATCTTGCCTGGGTACTTCTCCTTGTTCTGCTTCTTCGTAAAGACGATGGTCTGGTCACGCAGGACATTGTCTTCTCCGTCAAGAACATCTTCGCCGGCAATGATTTCATATTCAGGACGCTTCTTCTCACGGATGATAAAGAAGGCTCCAAGCATCGTAATTTGGTAAAGTCTGGCAAGGTCAAAGTAGCCTCTGTCAAAGACATAGCATGCCAATGGTTCATATGTGAGCCAGTCCATAGCATTGACATCGTGCACGTTGGCATTGGTGATTCTGTAGAATACGGGAATCTCCGTGATGATATCCACTTGAGTGTGGATCTTGATGCCCGACTTCGTGCTTCTGAACTTCGCCCATGCAAAGAGCGACATGCAGAGGTCGATAGTCGTGGAATCCACGGCATAGAATCTGCCGTGCAGCTCAAACTCTCTGGTAATCCTTCGCTTCTGCGCAAGGAACACCATGTGGAAGGCAAACTCCTCAAAGATGCGGTAATCCCTGAGATTGTTAGCCTTGGAAAGCGTGCTCTTGTTGACGGACGTCTTCCCGAATCCGAGATGAAACGACTTCTTAGCATGAGCAGTTGTTATATCTGTGAGTTCTCTCAGCCCTTTGCAACCCATAAGTTGTCCGAACATAAGGACGAGAAGCTGGCTCCAAGGAGAAGGAGTCCAATTCTTGGTTCTGTCGCAGGATTTGGCCACAAGGCGTTCGAAATACCTCTTTGGCAGAAAACCGGCAATCTGAGTGAAAACGTACTGTCCGAAATGCATATATATACCAAATTTGATTTGGCTGCAAAGGTACGCATTTCAAAAGTGCGACAAGGTTTTCGGAACTTATTATGTTGTGCATGAGAGAGTTACATTTCAATTTAACGGAATTTAATAGACACTAGTGATAATATATATTATATTACTATGTCGCCGGAGATCTCGCGTTTCCCAGCCAATCATCAGGAGATCGAGACGGTAACCCTTGGCAATGCAGGAGAGGATGCCCTTGGCCACCCAAGGTCGGACATCCTCTGGTCGTGACTGTACAAACTCCCAGGCGTTCTGACCGTTCGTGAGTTTTGCACTCTTCAGTAGCTCAATCTGCTTCTCTGTAAGTTTCATCGTCATTCACTTTTTCCGTATCGCAGTTCCCTCGCCTCCCAGTTGATCGTGAGCCGGTTCAGGGAATACCCTTTCTTGATACAGGACAGGATGCCAGCGACAACCCATGGCTGATCTGTCTGGACCCTCGACTGCACGTAGTCCCAGGCATTCATCCCTTCCTGTAAAGTTTTGGCCATGAGCTGCTGCTTCTGTTCCTCGCCGATGTCAGGTAAATGCTCTGTCATTTATTCTATATTTTTTTATAGATTAATTTCATCATTCAAAGCCAATGCGTAACATTACATTCATGCTGCACCTGATACTCTATACGTTCCTTCAGCTGATGAAAACTGATAGGGCGATAATTATTTAGATCCACACCGACTTCATACTGTGTCGATATGCAGCATTTGGCAATACTCGACCGATAAATATCACTCTTGCCATTGAAAAGGTGGACGTGACCAAATATCTGCCAGGTCGGCTTCTTCTGATCATGGATATGCGGCCATGTCAACAGCGGATAATGATTCATCATAATTCTCTGTTCCTCCACCTTGATTTCAAGCTGGTCAAAGACTCCCTCAAAGATATGTTGGAGCTGCTGCAGATTCTGTTGTTTGCGTGTGTCCGGGTCATGATTACCTCTGATAAGGATTATCCGACCATGAAGCTGGCCTTTGATCCACCACATGGCAGGAAACCCGCCACCCTTGTAGCAGAAATCGCCAAGATGGAATACAATACCATCTTCTGGAACAACGGCATTCCAGTTTGCAATCAAGGCTCGGTTATGTTCTGAAATGGTCGACCAGGGACGATTACAGAAACGGATGATATTTGCGTGGCCAAAATGATGGTCAGAGGTAAAGAACACCTTGCTACCGTCAGAATAATTGTAATCCATATTTTCTTCATAATCAAAACTATCCATTGTCTGACTAATTCTTAACTTTCAAAGAAAACCACTCTTATCCTGTCTGGATCATCGACACCACTGAAATATCTGGCAAGGGTTTCTATCTTCGTTATTTCCCTAATCAGATCCCAAAGATCCTCTATGATGGAATCGTATTCCATACGTGGATTGTTATCAATTTCATCTTCAATAGAGCGGTTTTCCTGCTGCTTCTCGCCAGCCAAAGCCTTTATGATCATCTGGTAATTCCTTCCGTAGAAACTGTCGGCCAGACGCGAATAGTATTTTTCAATACACAATCCCACCTGTAGCCTCATGGCTGTCAGAGAAATGGTATAGATATTACCATGATGTGTATATTCTGTTATATATGCTCTGGTGGCTTCTGAAAGTCTTTCCTCGGAAATATCCGATGCAGACTCTACCAGGGTGCCAGGAAAAGTTGGATCGTAGTTCGAATCATGCAGATAACCGAACACTATGGATTCTTCCTTTTCACTCATCTCGTTTCTTGGCAGCACAACTGCCTTCCAGACGTTATTATCGTCCAGAACCTCAATAATCCTGTCTATATATTTACCCATGTCTTTTAGATATTATAGTTCTATGATTTTGTCAGGGTCAAACCCGTTTTTAAGATGTTCGCTGTAGTCCACATAGCCAAACTGATTGCATACGATCCGGGTATTTCCAATCGTAGTGTCAATGTTTGTATGTGAATGGCCGTATATCCACACGTCAATTCTACTGTCAGCAATGAAATTGCCGAGTTCCGTTGCAAAGGCGCTATTCAGGATCGATCCTCTATGCTGGGCTGCCACAACGGATAATGTTGGCAGATGATGGGTGACCACAACGATATGCTTTGCAGTACTCTCTTGAACAGCTTTCTTCAGAAAGGCCAGACATTTCTCATGTTCCAGATTGAAGTCATCGGTTGTGAACCGACGGCCTTCATACATGATCTGCTGGAAATCATTCATTCCCCGCTGCACATAGAACATGTCTGGTACAGGAATCCTTGACCACAACGTAGTCAGGATAAAGTCGGTGTTATCTATGCTCACGACCTTGTTGTAGTAATAACCAATATTTGGCCTGAACAGCCATTGCCAGCTGTCGCCACGCTCGGTCACATCACCATTGTTGTAGAATTCGTGATTGCCTGGCACCATCAATACTTGTCGGAAATTCTGTGAAGTCCAGTTCCAGAATTTCTTCTGCGGCGCGATAATGTCTCGCAGGTAGAACGTGTCACCTGCGAGTACCAGGACATCGCCCCTTGCCTCGAACTCGTGCGCCTTGAGATACCGGGAATTGTCGTAGAACTCCATATGGAGATCGCTCATGAATTGTATTCTCATTACTCTTTCTTTTAATCGGTTTTACTATTCTCTTCTTTCAATTCTTTCTTAACCAAATACAGAATCCTTCTTCTTGCATTCTTGTACGATGCGCAATCCTTCAGGATCCGGACAGCCTGCCGGTACACCTTTCGGGGTATCGGCACGAACTCGTAGAAGCAGCCGTTATTATCTACCGCCATCGGAAAGGTGGAAGTATATACCTTGTCCGGCTCCAGAATATGCCAGAGAACCTGGTAGATGCCGCGATAGCCTTCCCTGTCATCGACAACCTTGAGTACCTCAAGGATGATGGGCGCAAGTCTTCTGTCCTTTCGCCACTGGAAAAAGGTGTCACCTTTCTTGATTTTCATCTCCGGCGCAGTTTCTGGTTCACATATTCGAAGGCAGAGTGCCAGATGGAACGCCCAAGGTCTATCAGATCCGGATTCATGCCGCCGAACCTCGGACGGAACTCTTTCTCAATCTCATACGCAGAGAAGGGCTTCCAGATGATTCCGTCGAAGTCCTTTCGGAAGAACTCTTTCAGTTCAGCCCACTGAGACTCGGTGAAGACCATCTCGTCATGGACTTCCGGGTTATTATTACAATTGCTGACGGTGAACTCCGTCTTGTCGGAGATCCGTTCTTTCTTGACTGTGCGATAGATGGTCAGCTCGTAACCATTATGGATGGTTTCTTTTTTGGACATAGTGGTAATTATTAGCAAATTAGATAAAACAATCGGACATCGGAACTGGAGATATGGGTATATCCAAAGGATGTGAGGGCCGAGACTGTATCACGGAGGGAGAACAGACAGCCGTTGTCATACATGAAGTCTTCATATATCTGACTCATGGGCGTCACGTCTTCATAGACATCTTCCCGTTTCTCCGTAGGAGCATCGTTAGAAGTGCCGTCCAACTTTCGCTCTATGCGATCCAGCTGCTGCCTGATGGAATAGATGCCGGCATGTGAGAGACTGGAGAGCAGCATCTTCTCCAGCTGGTCACAATGCTTTTCCAGGTCAGGGAACATGAACACGCCGAAGCCCGTCTGGTCATCATCTTTCATCTTCGCTCTTATCTCATCACTCAGGATGTCCTTATTGCCTGAGCAGTGGGATGTCGCTTTGTTCAGGAAATCCCGAAAATGATAATACCGGCAGCTATATACTTCCGTATCAAAGATTTCATCCCCGTAGTTACCCTTCACCCACAAAGGGCAGGTGACGTTCATCAGGTGCCATTTGTCCTGTCGTCTGATTTCAATATGCAAAGAAATATCTACGCCCATAGCCTTCTACTTTATCTTGATGCATGTATTCTTAACTCATCCTCTGCCGTAACCAGATGCTGAAAGAAATCCAATGTGAACTCCAGAAGCTGCTCATAATTGCCCCAGCCGTTTTCCGGATTAAACGGTATCAGCTTCTCCCGATGCCCGCGTAGATAATGATAGCCCTTCAGCACCCATTCACGATAACCTGGAGAACCTGCCGTTTCAATGCCATGCTCGTCTGGCCTCCAAAGCAGATCATACAGTGTCAGTTCAGTACCCTCGATAGGAACTATAGAAGCCATTTCCCCCATGTTATGCGTAATATTTCCGTGCCAGAAATTCTCGTCTTCATATTCGTAAACTTTAATATGAGACAAATCCGCATCAGGAAAGTGCGCTTTCACTTCTTCCATCGTCTTCAGTTCAACAGTTTGCCCGTTTTCGCGGACATACACCCCTGTCCCACGTTTGCGGACGGGTGTCTTTGCTTTAATATACAAATCCAAACTCATAGTCCTTTTTTATTATGATTAAACAATATCTATTCATATAGTATGGATAATTCGGGATTGTTACATAATGCCTGCGTTAAAAAACGTTTGATTATACTTTAGTAATTCTTGTTTTCCCATACATATATTCGCGCATGGTCAGAGTTTCCCCTTGTTACGAGCCAGTCAAACTTCAATCTCCTATGGGGTATCTTCATGAGCGGGTCGTGACTGTGGATGTCATCATTGCCGATGTGGTAGAATCGGCGGCAATGACTACGCACCCAGCGCGTATCCACACCAAACGAGTTGCCGTATTTCAGGGAACCTGTACCATAGAGGTGGGTACAGTAGGAGGCAACAACATATTCCGGCTTATACTTACGGATGGCTGACAGCGCGTCCAGATGCTCCACGTCCATAGGGTATTTGATAGGCATTGTTCCCTGAGCGAGGTACATTTTACGCACGTCCTCCTGCTCCTGCAGTCGGCTGTCAGTAACCGGTATGCCAAGCGAACGGCCTATCCAGCCCGTACCGCAACAGATCTCGATGGCTGTATGCGGCTCATAGTCGGGATCGTCGTCAATCTCGCCGCGCAGCCAGTCCACCAGTTCCGCGGTCGGGAAGGTGTAAAGTCCCAGCGATGACATGACCATGTTCAGCGTCGCCTCGGTGTCGTTCTCAATCTCCCGGAACGGTATCGGCTGTATGATCATGCCAAGGTCGTTATCATGGCTGATCATCTCTGTCAGTTCCATCATCCTCGTCATATCAAGTCTTTGAGGGTCTATAAATGTCCGCTTGTTGTTCCGTTGCACACGCATCATCGCCTCGATGTCGATGGGATTCTGACGGAACAGCTCGTTATTTATTGCAGTCTGTCTGTTCATATCTGGTTGTTCTCATCTAAGCCGGATTGTTTTCGCTATCTACGATATTCATGAAAGGCGGAATATAGAGGCCCGCTTTCTTGCGTTCATCCCTCATCTCCTTCAGTGTCAGGAGCTGGGTAGGGAAGTATGGTATCATACGCTCCATTACCAAGATAGGTAAGACAGTCATACTACAAAGGTAAGGTATCGTCGTTTGGTGGATTAACAGACACCAGAAATCTTCAAATGACTCTTCCTCTATCACTGTGAACAAGTCCACTACGACACCTGCCTTGGTGACAACCTTGTTCTCCCCCAATGCTGTCAGTTTCTTGCGGATATCGCTATTCCTATAGCTCTTCAGGTTCTTGTTTACATACTCCCGGAAAGCCTTTTTCGGAAGGCAGAACATCAGCTTGTTCTTGCATTCCTTATGGGACTGGTTTAGTCCGAAATAATTGGATGGCAGATGGGTGAGGAACAACAGCAGGGAGTCATAGACAATTTCCACGTTCCAATGATTCCTGCCGCCAAAGTCCAGCTGAAAACTGAACTCCATATGCTTCTGTAACTCCGGTGAACTCTCAAACAGTTGCCTTATCTCTTCCGGGTCACTGATCAGCTGATCGTAAATTCTTCTTGATTCCATAATACATTGATAATTAAATTAAGACCGTCCATCAAGACTCGCATGGCCAGCTCTTTGATTCTTCTATCTGTCTCATGATAATATCCTTCACCTGATAGAATGATACTGGCGCGAAGCCGTTATTATCGACACCTACATCATACTGCGTCGGGAAGATCATATCCAGGCGAGGTCTGTCTTTGCCTGTATTGTTCGAGCGGCTATGCACATGCCCGAAGAGCTGCCAGACATCAGAGTACGAACCTCCGTAACACAGGAACGGGTTATGATTCAGATACAGCTGCTGCTCCTCTATTATGAGGTGATACTGCATCGTTACCTCTTCAAATAGTCTGGCGAAGCCTGGGCGCATGTTCTTCAGGTCGTGATTACCCATACAAAGATAAATGTGGCCGTTCAGACGTTCTCTGACCTGCGCCCATATTGCCGAACCTCCCAGGCAGAAATCACCAAGGTGAAAGACAATATCGTCCTTACCGACTGCTCTGTTCCAGTTGTCGGTCATCACCTGGTCCATCTCTGCAACTGTCCCGAATGGGCGGCTGCAGAACTGACGTATTCTGTCATCATTGAAGTGATGGTCACTGGTAAACCAGATGTTACTTCCATCCTTGAATTTAAGCATGTCAACCATATCAATCTGCTATTATATGTTGTTTTACTTATTCTCTTGTAAAAGCTGCCACCGTCGCACTACAGAACACGTTTCGTCCCAGACGCTTTGCTTGTCAAAGGACTTAATCACGTAGCCAACAGTAGCAGCTCTCCGAAACGTTCTAATAGCAGTCAGGACTGGCCGCTCGGCTAATGGGTGGCCGTAGTATGATGTTTCTATTGCCATAAATATCAATATTTGTCTGCGTTAAGTTCCGAATTGAATACAATCGTCTTGTAGGAGTCGGCGAACTCCACCGTCTTCGCCTTCTTCGGCTGGCCATTGATGAAACTCTTCAGGGTGACGGTCACAGGACTGACAGAAGCAGAATTGCCGTGTCTGATCGTAGCCGTCAAGGTCATCTGGTCACACTTGGAATCTGTTTCGATGATGTAGTCTCGCAGTTCCTCTCCAAGAAATGTTCCGTCACCCGATATCTGTCTGCCGTTCTCGTAGAGTTTTACATAGCCGCGAGTACCGTCACCGCAGACAGCCACAAAGGCGAACCTGGCTTCCCAGCCGGTGAGGTCGCCATCGACGGACACCTCGATACGGTGAACACCCTCCGTCGTCTTCTGGTAGCCGTCGGGCAGATCTTCATCCTTGTCGTCACCACCACAGGCGGTAAACATACACATGGCCATCATGGCCATAACTGAAAAAAAAGTTACTCTTCTCATTTTGATTTCGAGTTGTTGCCCCAAGGACAGCCTGTTGGGGCTGTTTACGTCTAAGAGTGAGCTGTCGTCTTTTCCCCGATGCATACCGCACCATCCTTTCTGAAATCTGCCCACTACGGTAGCTGACAGAGTTACAGATGCGATACAACGCACACGAGTGAAGACCACTCCTTGATCATTGATTTTGGAACTGGAGGTTAAAAGGAACCTCGAAAAGTGCAACTAAGGGCGTTGCTCCAACAGAAAACTCGTGGTTGCCCAGTTCTTCGACAACTCGAAATCTTTTATCGCCTTCAACTTCAGTTTCTGGGCGGAACACCTTATTGGCACGGCCAGGTATTCGCTTGCAAATTTACTCTATTTTTTCGAGATGACAATCAAAAACAGGCAAAAATTCATTTTTACACCCTGTTTTTAACTGTTTAGGGTCTTGAATTTGTTAAATCAAGAGATTTATTTTGCTCAGTTTGGGACATAAAAGAGTTTTTTGTTCCTTTGCGCCAAAAAGGAATGAGTATGGAAAGTGTAAAGTTAGATCCAAAGACCATCGATGCCATCGCCCGTAAGTCGGCGACATATGTCTTGAATGGACTGAAGAAGAAAAAGAATAACGATAAGGAGATGGTCACTGCCGCCGAGGCCGCCAGGATCCTCGGCATCTCACAGAGCTACCTCAGATCCATCAAGGATAACTTCCGCTATGTCAAAGGCGGCGGTTCGAAAATGGGCAGGATCCTTTTCGAGAAGGACTCGCTGATAGAGAACTATATCAAGGAGAGGACAGACAAGAAATAATATTCACCATTTAATTATAGCGCGTATGAAGATCAAAGAGATGGCAATAGAGGCTGCGGCGAAGATCAATGAAGACAGTTGCGGCAGTTATGTGAGAGGCTATGTTGACGGTGCGAAAGCCGTCATCAGAGAGATAGAATCCCTCATGGATCGGGATAACTGGCTGGAGGCACACCGTATCGCTGTCTGGAGGGCGTTACAGCGTCTGAAGGAAGGCCAGTCGTAAAGAGACAGTAATCATTTTAATTATAACAGTTATGAAAAAGAGATCATTTTATTCATTTATGCTGGCAGGCGTGATGACGCTTGCCGCAAGTGTTATCACAGGTTGCACGGAACATGAAGATTCACCTGTTGAGATCAGTCCGCAGTTGATAGTCATTAACTACACCGACACGGTTGTTGACATACAGCCCTCGCCGGTATCTGGCACAAGGTCACAGTCAGCCAGCTCGGTCCTTACGAACAAGTCCGGCAAGAAGATGTACCTCAGCTGTACGGAATCCCCTTGGCCGACTGACAATGGCGCCAGAACACGCGGCGCAAAGGTCACGACCGCCAGTATCTCCAGCCTCGGTGTCTGCGCCTCGGTCTATCCGGCGGCAAACACCTACACATCGGCAGGATGCGGATCATATTTCTATAAAGAATCCGTCTCATCGGGAACACCGACATCGTACTACTGGCCGACAGCGGGCTATAAGATATCGTTCTTTGCCTATTATCCGTATAACAATGCGGCCTTCACCGTCCAGTCGGCGGCCAACGTTACAGGCGCACCGACATACGCCTATACCGTTCCGTCTGTTATCTCCAATCAGTTGGATATCATGACAGGACAGGTGACTGACCAGCTTGGCGGTTCGTCATCGGCTGTCAACATGTCTTTGGTTCACAGATGCTCTGCTATCCATTTCAACATTACTAACGACCGTTCGGATGCCATCACCGTGAACTCCATTAGCATTGAGGGTGTGAAATACACGGGTACCCTCAATGAAAGCACATGGACGCTTGGCAGCGGTGTGAACAGTAGTTCGACGAATCCCTTCACGCTGACCTGTAACACCTCTGTGGCTGCCGGAGCCACGACGGACATCACAGGAACGTCAAACATCTTCCTAATGCTTCCACAGTCCCTGCCGTCTGGTGCGAAACTGAAAGTAGTGGTCGATGATGAGGAGTTTGAAACAGATCTGTCAGGCACATGGGTAGCAGGGAAGGAATACACTTATACCATTACGATGAACGAAACAGGCCCCATCGACTTGTCGATGGTTGACAATGCAGGAAATGCCAGAGCTTCTATGACCACCGCCAACTGTTATTTGCTTCATAAAAGAGGTGACTATGTATTGCCCCTTGTGTATGGCAACGCCATCAAAAACGGTGAAGTGAATACTATAGCCTTCAATCCAGGCGGTTCAACGACTTCTACTTATTGTGCAAACTTCGTGAATCATAATGATCAAAGTATTACTGGGCCGTGGATAACCAAGAGTGGGTCGGGTGTTGATGCCGGAATGGGTATCACCGTGTCATCCGCTGAACTGCTCTGGCAGGATGTGCCGGGACTCATCTCTGATGTGTCTATTGACGGTGATTACCTGACATTTACCGTCGGCACCTTCAATGGGGGTAACGCGCTCATCGCCATTAAGGATGATAAGGGAAATGTTGCATGGTCATGGCATATATGGGCCACTACAGAAACGCTGACAAATACAACAACTGTTGCTACCGGCTCCCATAACTACGCCGTTGCTCCTGTCAACCTCGGTTGGATTCCTACCGGCGGCAATGGAAAGCAGGGATATTGTACTTATTACCAATGGGGACGAAAAGATCCTTTTATACCGGCTGCTGCATATAATAGTACAACTAACCACACTGTGTATAATATCAGCAACAGTAGTGTAACAGGAATAACCTATTCCGGTACTGGCGTTACCATCGCAGACAACATCAAGAATCCGACCACCCACTATTATTACAGTAGCAACTATGGCCCAGTAACAACTAAATATTATAATATGTGGGATGCTCAGAATACGGCAACGAATAATGTAACCTCAGCGACAAAGAAAACCATCTACGATCCGTGTCCTCCTGGGTTCTGTGTGCCGACAGGTAATCTTTGGTACTATTTTGGTGGCAATGCAAACCCGACGAGTTCAAACAGCCGTAGTGATTCAAACTGGGATTCTACTAACAAAGGAAAGACTTGGACGCTAAACGGCGCAAGCATATACTTTCCGGCTGCCGGTTGTCGTAAGTACAGATCAGGTTCCCTGGACTATGTGGGTTCGGACGGCGGCAGTTGGTCGGCCACGCCCCGCGGCGCCAACTACGGTCGCACCCTGTACTTCAATTCCAGCGGTTGGAACTGGGGCAACGACAACCGGGCTCTCGGCTTCTCCGTGCGTCCCGTCGTGGAGGAATAACATAAGAAAGAATCATGGAAGAAAACAAATATATTGAATTGTTTCGGGTTAATACGAAGTGAAATAGGTAGAGATATAGTAAAACTCCATTTTGGGTAATCATTTCTTTTCATTTGCGGTCATCCTCTGTCGTGAGACACAGGATGACCTTTCTTTCGCGCGTACCTTATTCTAATTTTAATCAGTAAATGCAAAATTTCGGCAATTCCCTTGTCTATTGCCAAAATTTGGCATACTATTGTATGGTAAAAATCAGCCGTTTTCAAAAAAAATATCGAAAATGGCTGATTTTTACTTTTTCTCACTCCTTCAGTAAAGATGTTAGCATCACACATCTTCACTGGGAAAAAAGCATTAAAATAGTTAAAAGTCGCAGGAAAAATGACATCGACTATTGCAAATGTCGCAGGAAAAACATATCTTTGCACCGTAGAAATACAAGAAAGTGTACACGGTAGCCCCTGTCGCTTCCGTCTGCACTATAAAAAAGATCAAATCGAGTCCCATCTGCTTGCAGTTGGGACTCGTGCTTTTTTCAACCGTCGGCCAGATCTTGGCTGGCAGTCTGCCTGCTGGCAAATACCTCTTCGGCAACCATGTGGGGATATGCCACCTACTCGTCGTAAATCCTTATGATAGTTCTGACAGGAAGTCCACAAATCCGTCAGCATCATTAGACTGAAATCATAATAGCTGACTTGTTTTAGCCCAATAATAATATGCCTCTGGCAAT
>ERZ809477.41-NODE-41-length-12533-cov-7.465299_pt1 | contig 12533 bp, 24 predicted proteins | sample MGYA00521238_ERZ809477 | MGnify/ENA primary metagenome ERZ809477 (study PRJEB31581, sample SAMEA3312793) | metagenome | study: EMG produced TPA metagenomics assembly of the PRJEB8939 data set (Metagenomic analyses of Rumen microbiomes reveals... | reverse complement strand
GAGATCTACACTCTTTCCCTACACGACGCTCTTCCGATCTCGATCTGTTCAATGTTGTCGTTCTTGTCTTTTTGCGCCAGGTGAGTATAGATGTTTTGGACTGTGGACAAATCGCTCCAGCCGCCGACGGCGCAGGTTGTCATGGCATCCCATTTCAGGTGCCAGGCAAGACTGGCGAAGGAGTGGCGCAGCTCATGGATGGTCAGGACCGGCAGGCCGGCGGACTCGCATACTTTCTTCAGGGTGCGGTTGAAGGTTGAGACGTTCATCAGATCCAGAGGCTCTTCCTCACCGGGCCAGATCTCAATGAGACGGGGGATCATAACCGGCACGTCACGACGTGAGCTGTCTGTCTTGTTTTCTTTTTTGAAGACGTATGTGTTGTTCTTGTCGCGGACCATTGCTCCGCGGATCCGGATCGCGTCGCCGGCGAGACTGTTCTGCTGCAGCGCGAGGATCTCTGAGGCGCGCAGTGAGTGCAGCGCCAGGAGACTCATGAGCTCGCAGGATTTGCCTTTGACGGCATCCAGGAACACGAGAATCTGATCATAATCAAAGAAGTCGCGCTCTTTCCGGATGACGCGCGGCAGCTTTACTTTCGGCGCAGGAAGGCCTGCTGCATCGTGCGCAGCGGTGATGAGACCCCAGCTGTTCCGGACCGTCTTGGCGGAAGACGATTCTGCTTCCCGGTTGACGAGATCCTGCCAGTCTATGGTGCGGAGATCCTCATCCATGAATTCTTTGAAGTGGTGCTTGTAGATCCCTTCATAACCGCGGACAGTGGACGGGCTGAGGATCGTGGATACAGAATCGATATAGGACCGCAGGAAACTGTCCAGGCTCTGCTTCGGCAGGGCCTTTTCCGTTTTCAGGAAGCCGGCGCGGATCGCACGTGCCCTGGCAAGGCATGCTTCCCTGGTGGGCTCGGTAATGCTTTCTCCTTCCTTGCGCAGCTCAATGTTCCAGGCGCCTGACTTCAGCTGACGCGGCTCCGGGACCTTGATCTCCTGCTTTTTGGTTTTCTTTTTTCTGGCGACGCGCTCGCCGCAATACATACAGAAGACGGATTCGTCCGGGATCTTGTTGTTGCAGTACTTGCAGTTCATGATGATTCCCCGTCGGAATATCCATCATCGTATCCGACACGGTAGCCGGCTTCTTCTCCTTCACTAAGCCCGATATCGTATCCTTCGTTATAGCCTTCCCGATATCCTTCCTCATGGCCTCTGCTGTAGCCGTTCTCATATCCGGATTGATAGGCTTCCTCATAGGCCTTGTCATTTGATGGGCTGTTGTTGCAGGCAGGAATAGAGAAGAGCAGGGCGAGGCATAAAGCAATGATTACACCGTATTTGATATTCACAGCACTTTGTCCATCAGGCGGCGGATGATCTCATCCTTCTCATCCATGCGGCGGTCTTTCTTCTCGATCTGTTCCAGCAGGAAAGCAATGCGGCCTTCCAGGTGTTCCTTGATTTCGTGCATTCGCGCCAGCTCTTCGTTCTGACAATGGATGACGGATTTCAGGGCGTCGATATCATGAGCGTACGGAGAATCTTCCGGCGTCGGTACATCCTCTATATTCAGAAGGACTTCGGCCAGCGGGATCAGGGTATTCTCATAGGAGAAGCTGCCGGCGTTTGCTTCGGATCCGTCAGCAAACACGCGGCGCAGCGTCGTCAGAGACAGGGGTTTCCCGATTTTCTCCAGGCGTTCAATGATGCGCGGGTACGTAACTTCATTACGGGCTTTTGCTTCTTTGAGCTGCGTGATCAGCTCTTGTGCTTTTGTCAGTTCCATACATGACACTCCGATCTGTTCATGTGTGGATGGCTTTGTGTTCACAGATAACACTCCTTCAACCAGATGTGGAACTTGCGAATTACCCTCTGATCTGATAGTATTTAGCCATCCCAGGTACATGCAGCGCCGGCTGACAGCTTGGCGGCTCGGTTGGCCGGCGTTGCATTATAGAGGTGATACAAGTGTGTGCGAGAGACAGGGTAGTGCGTGTGCTTAATGAGTGTCCTGAGATTGTCGAGCAGCTAATGCAGCTTCTGCTTGCGCTGCAAACAGCTCCTGAAGGTCCGGATCCATCTGATCGAATGCTTTAAGAAACCGCTCCCTTGAGCTCTCCCCGACCGGCAGATCCTGCCAGCCCATCAGATAGGCAGCGTCGCAGCCCAGCGCCGATGCCATGATCTGCAGCCTGGACAAGGGGATCTTGCCGGTTTCGCCTGTTGCATAGCGCTGGATGGCAGACTTCGGGATCCCGGTCAGCTTGGCGAGCTCCCCGTAACTGTATCCTTTTTGTTCGATTGCAGCGTGGATCCGCCGTGCGATTTCGTTCATTAGAACCATCTCCTCTATTGTAATATAGCACGGTCGTCCCAAAATAGCAAGTAAAAAACAAAAATTTTTTTGATTTCGTCCCAAAAATGGGTTGACAACCAAAAAAGAATATGCTATATTGTAGTCGTCCCAGAAATGGGACGGCTGATTTGTTTTTACGGATGAAGGGAGAATGAGATGGCCTGCAAGTGGAAGTATGCGTTCAACTGCCGCGATTGCTTGTGCATTAAGTTCCTGGACGACGGCGTCCGGCACGGCAATTACTGCATGCCGATGGTGAATGGCGAGGATCCGATCCACGCGGATGATGATTACATCGTGCGCTGCGACTGCTGGCAGCCGGCTCAGACTACGCTGTTTGACGGAGAGTACCTGGAAGACGTGGAAGAGGAAGATAATTACGATTGAAAGGAGATTGTGCAAATGAAAGTTAGGGATCTTTTGAACAGGCTCAGCATGGCGAGCAATGCCAAAGTCACGGTGTACGATGCGTCGTGCGAGGGCGGAAAGGAATGGAAGATGTTCTACGATGCAATGCGGCAGAACAACTACTGCAAGTGGGAAGGAGACAAGAAGGTTGATGTCGGTGCATTGAAGCTGAATCATTTCCTTGTTTACAATAACGAGATTGTCATTTATGCGGATTAACCGCATAACTCGGCTGGGCGAGTATAAATAGTGGTCAGGCCCAGCGCGTCCGGGGGCGCAAGCCCCCAGGGTCCAGCCGGCCGCGCGGTACCCGTGCAGGAGATTGTACAGAGGGCCGCGCCCGCCGGAAATAGAAATGAAAGGGGGTTGAGAACATGATGACGAACGAACTCAAGGGCAAGATCGTGGCAGCTGGATTCTCTCAGCAAAGCCTCGCAGCAGCTATGAGCCAGCAGGGCTGCAAAATATCAAAAAATACGCTTTCTAAGAAGGTCAATGGCCAAGCAATTTTTGGCACAGACGAAATAGTCTGCCTGTGTGATTTGCTCGGGATCCATGATAACGACGAGAAGGCGTATATTTTTTTGACTTAAGCGTCCCAGAATTGGGACAGGAAGGGGGCATGAGATGCCGCCATTGACGTGGATCCGCAAGACGGAACCGAAGATTAATTACCTGGCGGGATTGTTCAGGACCTACCGTGACGGGCGGAAGATGACGTCGGCGATGATTGCGGAAGAGATGGACTGCAGCGCGGAGAACGCACGCTGCCAGATGAATAAGCCGGCGGAACAGTGGAACGTCGGCCAGCTGATGCGGTACTGCGACGTGCTCGGAATACCGTATGAGGAAGCCTTTGAGGCTGTAATAAAAAGCCGCCGGCCCGTGGACCAGACGGGCAAGCGGCAAAGGAAATAAGTGCTGCGGATAGTATATCCGGAAAGGAATGAAATGTCAAACGAATCAATGAAGCAGCAGGTGCTGGCGTGCCTGAAGCACGGCAAGAACCTGGCGAACACCCGGCAGTGGATCAGCATGCATACCGGGATCCACGACAGGAAGGTCCGGGAGATTATCGAAGAGCTCCGGAACGATGGGCACCTGATCTGCAACCTGCAGGACGGCAACGGATACTTCCTGGCGGAAACGACAGAAGAGATCCTGCAGCAGTACAAGCAGGACCGCAACCGGGCAATCAGCATCATGAAAAGGGCCAAGCCCTTCCGGCACGCGCTGCTTGAACGGGCAGCAGAAGAAGACGACCAGATGACCTTCAACGAGATCCTGGAAACTGTATGGGAAAGTGAGGATGATCCGAAATGGCTGACAGACTGAAGAAGGCGTCGAAGGCGCACATCGTATACAAGCTGGAAGACGGCACACGGGTGCCGGGAACCACAACGATCACCGGGCTGCTGAACAAGCCGCAGCTGGTGAGCTGGGCGAATCGCCTGGGCCTGGAAGGCATAGACAGCAACACTTACGTGGACGAGGCTGCGAAGATCGGAACCCTGGCGCATGCAATGGTGGTGGCGCACCTGCAGAAGGAAGAGATTGACCACAACCAGTACAGCCAGATGCAGATTGACCTGGCGGAGAACTCCCTGATTTCTTTCTTCGAGTGGAAGAAGCGCCACGAGATCCTGGTGTACCAGTGCGAGACGCCGATGGTATCCGAAGACCTGAGATACGGCGGGACGATCGACTGCTACTGCCTGCTGGATGGCGTGCCGACGCTGCTGGACTTCAAGACCGGCAAGGCGGTGTACGACGAATACTTTGTGCAGCTCGCCGCGTATAAGCATCTCCTGGAGGAGAAGAAGCTGCCGGTGAAGGAATGCAGGATCCTGAGGATCGGACGTGATGAGACCGAAGGATTTGAAGAGCGGACCGTGAAGGACACGGAGAAGTATTTCGAGATCTTCAAGAACCTGCTGAATGTGTATTACCTGAAGAAAGAGCTGGGGTGGAAATAATGGACGAAAAGATGGAAGAGATCGCCATTGAAGAGGAAGCAGAAGAAGTAGAAAAGCTGTACATCGTAACCGCGCAGCGCTTCCAGTTCCCGGTGGCGACGATATCAATCGGCAAGAGTGCATGCATCACTTTCAACAAAGCAGCATGCGACATCATTCCGGAGTACATCCAATGGTCCACGACGGCGACTTACGTGATCGGGCTGCCGACGACCGCGAGTGACAAAAACGGATTCAAGACCAGGCGCATCAGCAGAAGACCAAACCAGAGAGGATATGTTCAGGCGCACTTCCCGGTCGTGCTGGTGAAAGAGAAAAAGATCCAGGCGGGATACTACCGGCTGTATAAGTACAAGGACGGCTTTGCGTTCAAGAGATATGAAAGAATGGAGATTGAAAACAATGGATAACATGGAACTGTACAACAAGCTGCGCATTGTGCCGGCGGAAGCAAAGACGCCGATCGCTGCCGGCAGGCTGAAGGGCTTTACGGATATCAACCCGATGTGGCGTATTAAGGCGCTGACTGATACCTTCGGTCCCTGCGGATTTGGGTGGTGGTACAAAATCACAGATAAGCGCATGGAAGGCCTGGCGCAGGAAGTGCGGGCCTTCGTGGATATTGAGCTGTATGTGAAGTGGGACGGCGAAGTATCGCAGCCGATCCCCGGGACCGGCGGAGCCTCTTTCCTGACGCAGGAAACCAGGGGCGCGTACACCAGTGACGAGTGCTACAAGATGGCGTTGACCGATGCGATCAGTGTGGCAGCAAAGGCTCTGGGATTAGCTGCTGATGTGTACTACGAGAAGGACCGCGACAAATACACGACCGTGGACCAGGATCCGCCTGCTGCAGCGTATGCAGATACGCTGGTGAAGATGGACGCAGCGAGGAAACAGCAAGCAAAGCCGCGCCAGGCACCGCCGCCGCCGGATATCGTGCCGGCACCCGGAGAGAGCTCGGACGGGCAGTACATCTGTGACTGCTGCGGCATGCCGATCAGCCCTGTAAAAAAGAAGAACGGGGAAGTGTGGTCTCCGAAGATGATCGCATCCTGGAGCATCGCGGAGTTTGACGGCAGGCAGTATTGCTCTGATTGTGCCAAGAAGGAGATGGATCGCGGCAGATGAGAATTGAGACAGCCGGATATGCGGGCGGAAAGCTGATGCTTTCCTGCTCGCCGGCGGACGGGCTGAAGTTCACCTACAGCTTTAAGCCGGGAGACTATGAGATCGCACCGAAGAAAAAGAAGCGCAGCAATGACGCGAACGCCTATGCCTGGGTGCTGATCCAGCAGATTGCAGCAAAGCTCAGGATGCCGCCGGTTGACGTATACCGCAACGCGATCCTGAACACGGGCGGCGTGACAGAGTCAGTGATCTGTATCGCAGACGACGCGGTTGATCAGTTCGTGAGATCCTGGGAGAGCGGGCACCTGGGAAGGCAGGTGCAGCAGTTCCCGTCGAATCGGAAGGGCTTTACAAATCTGATCGTGATTTACGGATCCTCAGATTATGACACAAAGCAGATGACGCGATTCATTGACGGCCTGGTCCAGGATGCGCACGCGCTTGGGATTGAGACAGAGGATCCAGGCAAGATCCAGAGCCTGCTGGACAGCTGGGAAGCGAAGCGATGAAGAGCTGCTTCCTTTGCGGCAGGAACGGCAGCGCGGATCCGCTGGACCGGCACCACATCTTTGAGGGAACGTACCGCAGGAAGAGCGAGAAGTACGGCCTGGTGGTGTACCTGTGCCACGAGCGCTGCCACATCTTCGGACCGGAGTCCGTACACCGGAACCGTGACACAGCTCTGTACCTGAAGCACCTGGGACAGCAGAAGGTAATGATAGAGCAGGGCTGGAGCACAGAAGACTTTATTCGTGAGTTCGGCAAGAACTACACGGCAATCTATTTAGAAAAGGAGAACAGCAATGCTGAATGAAATTATTGTGATGGGCCGCCTGACAAAGGATCCTGAGCTGAGGACCACGACGACCGGCAAGAGTGTAGCGAACTTTGTTCTTGCAGTGGACCGCGACAAGCAGGACGCCACTGACTTCTTTGAGTGCACCGTATGGGGCGCGACCGCTGAGTTCGTGAACCGGAACTTTCACAAGGGTAAGATGGCCCTGGCGAAGGGATCCATGCAGTCCAGGAAGTGGGAAGACCGCGACGGCGGCAAGCGGATCAGCTGGGAGATCAATGTGCAGAACGTTTACTTTGCGGACGACAAGAAGAAGGACGGTTACGAACAGATGGACGGCGGGCCGGTGCAGTATGCGAGCAGCAAACCGCAGGGCGATCCGTTTGATGATGAAAGGATCCCATTCTGATGGCTGAGAAGAGGATGTTTGCAAAGTCCATCGTGCTGACGGACGCCTTCCTGGATATGCCGGCATCGGCCCGGTGCCTATACTTTACCCTGGCAATGGTGGCTGACGACGATGGGTTTGTCGGATCGCCAAAATCCGTGATGCGGCAATGCAGGGCTGCAGAGGACGACCTGATGATCTTGCTGTCAAAGCGGTACGTGCTTGGCTTTGATTCCGGCGTGCTGGTGATAAAGCACTGGCGAATTCACAATACGATCCAGGGCGACAGGTATCACCCTACGACCTATCAGGAAGAGTTTTCCATGCTGACAACAGACAAGAAGAAGGGATATGTAGAGTCTGTTGCACAGCTCCCGGAGCAATGTTTCCAGGATGTATCCAACATGGATACAGAATGGATCCAGGGCGGAAACACAGATAAGAATAGTATAGATAAGGTTAGTATAGATAAGAAAAGAGAAGAGCCCGCGCACAAGCGCGGCGAGTACGGCTGGGTAAAGCTGACGGATAAACAGTATGAGAAACTCTTAAAGGATCTCGGGCAGGAAGAACTGGACCGCTGCATCCGGTATGTGGATGAGAGTGCGCAGAAGACGCACAACAAAAACGGATGGACCGACTGGAACCTGGTTATCCGAAACTGCAGCAGGGACCGCTGGGGCCTGGACAGAAGAGAGCAGAAACCGAAGCAGTACACCACAGCCGCGGAGTACCAGGCACCGAAGAAGATCAATGCAGACCAGCTCAGGAGACTGAGGGAAGATTTTGGTGTTTAAGAAAGGAATGTGAATCATGATACTTGAAGAGATATTTGCAGAACAGGAAGCCAGGGAAGAAGAGCTCCGGTTTCGGAATCCTTCCTTCAGCTTTTGGTACAACTGGCTTGTGGCCTTGTTGATCTTCATCCTCTTTGCCGGCTTTGGCTTTTGGGGAGCACAGATCCGCAGGGATACCAGGGACGAAGCAGTCAGGGCTCAGGTGCTGGCGGAGATGGACGCAGAGCACGAGCAGATGATGGCGGAAGCTGCAGCAGCAGAGCGCAGGGCGCAGAAGGAAGAAGAAGCGCTGCAGATCCAGGAAGCGCAGGCTATTGCCAGGGCGTGGTATGGGATCCGGAACTTCACGGCGAAATATCATTATACCAATGCTGACTTGTACACGTACGCATACTGCCCGGTCAACCGGGCAGCTGCGACCGGAAAGACCATTATGGAAGTGCTGGCGGAGCCGGATCAGTTCATCGCTTACTCAGAGCACAACAACCTGGAGACAGATCTCTATAACCTGGCGCTGCAGTTTGTGGCGGATCTGCATGCCGGCAAGCTGCCGCAGTGTGACGCGAAGTTTAAGTATGCGGTGCTTTCAGAGATGGGGATATGGCTGGTGGATGATCCTGGGAAGCCAGTCCCAGAAAGGTGGCACGCATGATGTATGACGAACTGATTAAGCGGCTGAGAAATATTGCGAACAGCGACGGAAACATTAAGAGTAATTACATCGGATTGTCATTATTGCAAGCTGCCAATGCCATTGAGGGTTTATCCCACGCAGTAGATCAGATGATAGAATGGCGAAAAAATCGGTGGATTCCTGTAACGGAGCGGTTGCCGAAGGAGAAAACATGACAAGCAAAGAAGTAATAAGTCAGTGTCGAAAACCTATCGAAGACTGGATAGGCAGAGCATATAGCAGTGGATATGACAGCGGATATAAAATGGGAACGGAAGAAGTGTCACAGCTACGGTCTATGTGCTTCCGAGAAGCAGGAGAAAGAGATGCTGAATATCCGGACAGATGGAGTGACCATACTCCGTTTTACGGATGGTGCAATCTGTGTAAAAGGCCACATTCCGGGAGATGGGCGCATATTTGGGATTACTGCCCGTGGTGCGGTGCAAAGATAAATCATGAGGTAGAAGAACCATATCCGACTGGAATGGAAACTAAAGCAGAGGAGGGCGAGTGATGATGCAACAAACAACGACTACTAATCCAAGTTACACAGCAAGCAGTTGCCCCAATAGGCTCCCATGCGGAGTATGCCGTCTTTTGATGATGAACTGCCCACGGCAGACAACATGGTACACTCCAACATGGACTATGTGTTCCCCAGACAACAAAACGCTCTGTGTAAATGAAAGCGAGGCCGAGTGATGGCATGCAAGGATTGTGTTCATGTAAGAGAACCGATGCGTGGGTTTTATAATCAAGTTTACTGCGATTACCTTCATATTCATGTATCAGACCAACCATATTATGACGCGAGTAAAAGATGCAGTGGATATAAGACAAAGCAAACCAACGCAGATCGTATCAGAAGCATGACCGATAAAGAACTGGCAAACAGAATCGTGTGCCATGTTTCATGCTCCTGCTGTCCTTTGGAACAGGAAGACTGTAAAAAACACTGTTACGAACTCTGGTTTGAATGGTTGCGGAAGGAGGCCGAGTGATGGAAGAGAAACTGAAAGACATGGCTTTCGCGCAGTGGCTGGAGGATGTGATCCACAGTATGTTCGACCTGAACCCGGACAAGATGTGCTTTGTGGCGCATACGCCCGGAGGGGAAACCATGACCGCATACTTCAATGCGGAGGCGGAAGACATGGCGAACTTCGCGCATCATATCAATTCCGACGTGGTCATGGAAATCGTGCTGAACAACGCGGGAAGGATCCTGGAAGCTGCAATGGATCCGGGAGACGATGATGATGACAGCTGAGGATAAGGTAAAGCAGGCGCAGGTATCCCTGGACCGCGCGATCGCAAAGAGGCAGCTGGCGCAGAAGCTGTGGTCGGAAGCTGAGGAAGAGATGTTGATGGCGAACATTCTGATAAAAGATGCGCAGCTGGAAGAAGCTGCAGCGAAGCGGAAGATCCTGATCAGGTGAGGGGGCGATAAGATGGCGAGGCAGTATGTCAGCACGGCGGCACAGTGTCCTTTCTATCAGATGGAAGACGCAAAGAGCATTACCTGTGAGGGCCTGGGTCCAGGGTGGACGATCAAGCTCACAAAGGACGGGAAATCAGGCAATGCGAAGGGTTTCAAGAGGAAGCTATGCTATGACCGATGGGAAGAGTGCCCGGTCGCGCGGATGCTGCAGGAAAGATACAAATAAATTTTCGGGGCGGGGATTCGTTTCTCCGCTCCGCTTTTTTATACTGGATTCATCCTGGACAAGGGGGAAACATTATGTCAAAGAGTGTTACAGTTCCGACGAACAAAGGGAACCCCGTGGTTGTATATTGCAACGGGAAGAAATACATTTACACGGCCGGCGAGACCGCTACCGTGCCGGATGAGGTTGCAGAGCTTTTCGCGAACAGCAAAGCCACTGAGCCCGTAACCCGCACGGACACCAACGACCTGGAGAAGATCGAAGCGATTGCTGCAAGAGTCAAAGCTGCTGAGGGAAACATCACCGGCCTGGGCGCAAGAGTTACAGCGCTTGACGATGAGGATACCGGAGTCGTGCCGGCCCTAAATACCAGGCTGACAGCCCTGGATGATGAGACCACCGGCATCGTGCCGGATCATGAGGCGAGGATCAAGGTACTGGAACAGGCGGCAGAAGCGGCAGACGGCGGATCGGGAGATACCTGACGGGGGGCTGAACCTTGGGCAAGCACAGAGACTGGTCAGAGATAGCGAAAGACTATCAGGATAACGGTCTCAGCTATGCGGAGCTCGCGGAGAAGTATCACGTCAGCATCAGCACGCTGAAGAAGGCCGCTGCCAGGCAGGGATGGACCGAGACCAAGGAACGGCGCCGGAAGGCCGCGGACGCGATGATAAAGGCCATTGAGAGCGCGGTCGAAAATGGAACCGCGGGAAATGGAACCGAAGCGGAAAATGGAACCGGGAAAATGGCACCGGTCACCATGCTGTATCCGGACCGGGTGCTGCCGGCGGAGAACGACGCGGCAAGGTTTGCGAGGATCGTCAGCGAGCTGATGGACAAGGTGGAAGACGCCATCTGCCACATGGACGTGACGAACCCGGGAGCAGTGAAGCTGATGACCGGGGCGCTGAAAGACCTGAGGGACCTGAAGGGCCTGAACAAGACCGCGCTGGACATCGAAGAGCAGAAGGCCAGGATCGAGAAGCTCCGGAGCGAAGTGCGGATTACGGAAGACGTCGGCGAGTACGGCGTGATCTTCCTGCCGCAGATCGAAGAGGTGGTACCGCCTGAGTAACGTGGTATGGCAGCGATCTAGCCGAGACAGGCTGCGATGATGCGCAGGGGCGAGGACGAAATCTTCGGCGGCGGCGCAGCCGGCGGCGGGAAATCAGAAGTCATGGTGATCGCCCCGCTGGCCCAGGTGCAGATCCCGCACTTCCGGGGGCTGATCCTGAGAAAGACCTACAAGGAGCTGGAAGAGCTCCTGGGGAAGGCCGAGCGGTATTATCCAAGGGCGTTCCCGCGGGCAAGATTCAACGGATCCAAATATCAGTGGACCTTCCCGAGCGGGGCGAAGATCGAGTTCGGGAACCTGGAGCACACCAAGGACAAATACAAATACCAGGGCAGGGCTTTCGATTTCATCGGCTTTGACGAGCTGACGCACTTCCTGTTTGAGGAATACATTTATCTGTCTTCCCGTAACCGGCCCAACGGATCCGGCACCAGGGTGTACCGCATGAGCAGCGGAAACCCCGGCGGGATCGGGCACGGATGGGTGAAAGACCGCTTTATCACAGCCGGCACACCGGAGAAGACCATCTGGGAAAAGGTGGAGCTGGTGCATCCGGACGGGCATATCGAAGTGCTGCAGCTGAGCAGGGTGTTCGTACCGTTCAGCCTGTTCGACAACAGGATCCTGATGGAGAACGACCCGAAGTACGGCGCGAGGCTCGCAGCTCTCCCGGAGAAGGAAAGAAACGCGCTGCTGTACGGAGACTGGGACAGCTTTGCCGGGATGTTCTTCGAAGACCTGAGGATCGAGCCGGACATCCGGGCGGCCAGCGCGATGGGCCTGGAAGAGAGCGCGGAGCAGCTGCGGAGAGAGCGCAGGTTTGTACACGTCATTGAGCCCTTCGAGATCCCGCCGGAGTGGAAGATATACCGGAGCTTCGACTGGGGCTACCGGAGACCATTCAGCGTGGGCTGGTGGGCCATCGACTTTGAGGGCGTGGCGTACCGGATCCTGGAGATGTACGGATGGAACGGCACGCCGAACGAGGGCCTGAGATGGGACGCCGAGCGGGTGGCCGAGGAGATCAAGAAGGTCGAGAACGAGCACCGCTGGCTGAAGGGCAAACGGATCCAGGGCGTGGCGGACACGGCCATCTGGATCGAGGATGGCGGACCGAGCATCGCCGAGCGCATGCAGAGCAGGGGGATCTACTTCCAGCAGGCGGACAAACAGAGGCTGCCGGGCTGGGATCAGATGCACTACAGGCTCGCGTTCGACGAGAACGGTTTCCCGATGATGTACA
>ERZ809477.40-NODE-40-length-12623-cov-7.680299_pt1 | contig 12623 bp, 5 predicted proteins | sample MGYA00521238_ERZ809477 | MGnify/ENA primary metagenome ERZ809477 (study PRJEB31581, sample SAMEA3312793) | metagenome | study: EMG produced TPA metagenomics assembly of the PRJEB8939 data set (Metagenomic analyses of Rumen microbiomes reveals... | reverse complement strand
CTTCCGATCTCGATCTATCTTATATTTCACGCCGGCTCCAACCGGGATGTTCATGGCGGCGGCTCCACCGCCCGGGGCGTTTGCGTACGATACTCCCAGACCGAAGGCGATGAAGGGAGCCAACGGTTTGGCACCGTGGTACTCACGTCCCGTCCCGTAGGGCCAGAAGTTATACTCAAAGCGCACACCGCCGTCTATCAGCCCGTGGTTGAACGACTGGGGCAGCAGCTCCTCGTCGGGATGCCATGTCTCCGCACCTTCAATCGACCCCTTCAGCTTGCCGTAGCCGAGGCTGAAGGCCCATGCGATATGCGGATTGGGCCGGTATTTGGCCACAGCGCTCACCATCGGCTGCAAGTCCTTCAACAGGTTGCCGTTGTAGTCGCCCAGATAGTTCACGTAGCCTGCACCTCCACCTATCTCCATCTTGTATTCCGGGTCATCCTGTGCCTTCATTCCGAGGGCACAGACCAACAGGAACATACAGGTCAGGCAGCGTCTCATCGTCTTCACTCGTCACTCCGTCAGTTTACCGTGCCACACCGTGCCCGTCTCGTCTGTCAGCCAGACACCGTCCTGACCGTCAGCGGCGGCAGCAGCCACCTTCCCGACCGGACATGTCAGCCGGCTGTCAGTCTTCCATGTGATGCCCTGATCGCGGCTTTGGCGTATGGTGCCGTTAGTGTCAATGGCCAGCACGCTGCTTCCTTCAAAAGGAACCAGCCAATAGCGGGTGCCTTTGGGTAGGTAGTATTTGTTCTCAGAGTCCAGTGGCATGTACACCCACTTCGAGGGCAGGTCGCCGTCAGTAAGCCTGCGCCAAACGACGGCCGACTTCGATATCAGGTCGTTGTCGCCCACCAGTAGTTCGTAGTTCATGCCATTTGCCAGTTTCCAGGAGGTATAGCTGACGTTGGTGGTGGGCAGCAGGTCGGTATCCGTGTCAAACACGTCCGTATCCTGTCTCGTCCACTCATTGTCAGCCGTCACGGGTGTCTCGTCACCCTCGTCCATCTTAGTCCACACCAGTATCCCCGGCTCCTGACTGCGTACGCTCAGGCTGACCGTGTAGTCGCGACTGCCCGATCCGTCAGTAGCAAAGACGCGGAATACGCGGGGTGAGGTGAAGTCAATGGAGTCAGTTCCTGAATTGAAGTACATCAGCGAGTCACTTATCATCGACTTCACGAGGATGATGCCATTGTTCTTGCTCGTCACGTTGCAGATGATATGGGCCAAGTCGGTGCCCATGGGCAGCGAGTCAACATTGCTGATGCGGTGGTTAATCTGGTCAATGTTCATCTTGTATGCCGAGGCAACATAGGTCGTCTTGTAGACAGAGTCCTTACCTGTAGAAGAGGTCGTGTGCAGATATCTGTTGAGCGTACCCAAGGTGAAAGTCATGATTGACATGTCATCGTAGGTCACCACGTCGTCGTCGTCCGACTTCAGGCATGAAGTCAGCAACAAACCGGCCGCGAGCAGCCCGCAGAACGTACGAAAAATACTTCTCATCGAATATTCAATTTCAAATTCGGGTGCAAATTTACTCACATTTCCTCAAATAACGCGCACTTTCGCCCTTTTATTCTACAAATTATAGGATAAAATACGTGTTTTTAAGTTTGTTTTAGGTTTTTCGAAGCAAAAAAGAAGTGCGGTATGAATCACTCACCCCGCACTCCTCTTCAACGGATATTGGTCTTTGTAAGCGTAAAAACGCTCAACACTGTCGATACAGCCACAGAGACCAACGTCACTGTTGTTTGAAAATCTAATAACATAATCTTTACCTTAAATACTTACCTAATGAATATCGACGCAATCATCACGATTGCTGCTGCAAAGGTACGAAGAATGAAAGATGCAATCAGCAAGAAGGGAATAGTTTTTGCAGGAAAGTAGCCTCTTTTTGACTTACATCAAAAGAAGGTCTCCACCAGAATCCGGGTAATGGTTCCGTCGGCCGAGCAGAAGTAGGTACGCGGGATAATGGACGTCGCGAAGAGGTTGTAGATACGGCGGTCCGTCTGTGCCGAATAGGGGATTGACAGGCCCTGCTCCTTCCAGTACGCTGCCACGCTCTCAGCCCCCTCCTCACGGCTGATGGCCACCATCTGGAACCCCTTGTCGCCGCTGTGCTGTAGGAAATAATCGTTCATGCGGGGCAGTTCGCGCTGACAGTCGCCACACGACGTATTGAACAGCACGATGACTGTCTCACCCGTCAGCCGTGCTGTAGTAAACATCGCTGTCGAACCGTCGGCCAGCACCGTCTCTACCGAGAACGCCGGCACTCGGTCGCCCACCTTCACATATTCCTTGACCTCGCCGTCGTCATCATCGCCCATACTACAGGCTGCGAAGACGACGGCGGTCATTAGGAATAACAATATATTACGCATCATCATGCTATCTCACCAGGATCTTTATCGTCCGCCTGCCAGCGTCGCCTGCCGTCTCAATGACGTAGGTGCCTTGTTGCAGCCTGAACTCCGTACTTGTGCCGCAGTCCGTCTTTTCGTAAACTGTAGCACCGCTGACGCTGACAGCCCGCACCAGGCTCAGCTGACCTTGAGCCGATACCGTAACCACGCCGCCCTGGCGCACACTTATCACGATGTCGTCGTCTGCGTTCTGCTCCTTGCTACCAATCTTCTCGTTGGTCGTCAGGTAGTAGCGTCCGTAGTCGTTGGGCTGTATGCTGATAGTCTCACCATCGCTGATAGCCCTCGTCGTACCAAGCAAGGCGTCGAATACGAATAGGGGTGAAGGGCGAGTGGTGAAAGGTGAAGGGTGAAGTGTGAGGGTTGAGAGGTCAACGGTCACCTCCACCTGTTCGTCGCTACTGCACGTCACGCCGAAGGGTACCGTCACAATCTCAGGCAGCTGGTTGATGCTCAGCGCCATTCCGTCGGAAGCCACCGTATAAATCATCGGCACGTCACTGAGGTTCGAGTCGAAGAGTGTCTCTACGTCCTCACCTCCGACATAGTTATCCGAAGCCTTGTTGTTCAGCTCCATACTGGCCGAGCTACTTCCACGACTGTTTGCTGCGCTGAGGGTCAAGGCCAACTGGCGGGCGCCGGAAGGTGCTGACGGTGGGAAGTTACCATCTATCTGCATACCTCTATTAAAGACTATTTTCGTAGCCGTTCCCTTCTTCACGAAGAAGCCCTGCATCGGCTTGAGAATATCAGTACATACCGTTGTCGGCTTTGAGCGGGCAACAGCCACATTGGCCTCATAGGTCCAAAAGCCTGTCTGGTCTAATGTAGCGTTAGTGTCAAAGAACTTCTTCATGTCAATTGACACCATATACGGATTGCCTACCAATACATAGTCACCATTCTGTTGCATAGCGCTGATAGAGTATTCCAAATCGCCGTCATGCTGATGCTCATCGGTCACAAGTCTACAGGAAGATGGAACAGTAAAGAGCGTCACGCCCTCAACTTGATAGCTGAAGTCGGGCTTAGAGATGGTCTTTACACTATTGCCGGCGGCAGGTTCAGAACTGGTGTTATTCCAGTCGTAGTAGTTATAACTCGTATCTGCCTTAGGTAGACGAATCAGCACCTTGTCCGTCTGATCCTTCTTATGTGCACGGATAGAGAAGCCAGCCAGGTTTTTGTCCAACGTTTGATCTGATGTATGGTAAGGAACCTGTACATCGTTGAATGTATGTCCCCATTCAGTCAGACTGGTTGATACCGAACTAAATGTAAGGTTAGCCGAATAACTGTTAGCACGGATATCGTTTTGCTTCACATAGACTTTGCCATTATTCAGTCCCCAAGAACGCTGGTAGATGGGATAAAGAGTACGGCTATAGGCTGGCTGAGAAGTCGTTGTGGACGTAGCTGCCCTTGCGGTGGTATTGAACGTTATAGGCTGGAAGGCCTCCGTCACTTGGCGTCCCTTTACCGTACTATTATCAGCAACATTAATCATCGTCGTTGGAACATACATATCACCAGCATAGGTGCTTTGCATCGGAGAGGCGAGCAGATACCACTTGTTGGCATCCAATTCCATTTCCACCCATGCCTTCTCGTATGTCAGGCGCTGCTGGCGCAAAAGTTCTGCTCCCGGCTTAAAGTAGATTTCACGGCAGATATTGCCTTGGAACTTCTCACAATCGAAGACCTTGGCATCCAAGTCTTCTGTTCCTTGGTCTGCCCAAATACCATTATCATTAAGATATCGGTGTCCGAAGCAGCCCTCACCAAACTGGTCGGTAGGACTGTAGCTGTAGCGCACCAGCATGTCATAGTAGATATTTTCTGTGGGCAGACTACTGGTTCTCGATTCCTTAGGAGTGCCATCAGGATCCCTCGGACTACGGTCGGTCTTCAGCCAGGTCTCGTCGTCCCCATCACCTAATTTCAAGAATCCGCCGCCCTGTCTGCGGGAGCCTACACCTTCGCCTACAACCCTTGGCTCGTTAATCAAGCTGGGTGCATGGTTGTTAGAGGGCATTGTCACGTAGGTAAATTTCATCGGTACGAAACCTGAATTGCCTGATAGACTGCTAAGTGAGCCCTCACCATTGTTTTCGTAACCATTGGGATGAGCAGTAGTTGCGGTGTTTTGTGAACCACCTGCAACGCCCTTATAAAGTTCATCTCGGGTAGACCGTTTCCAGTTATCGTCATTATACCAGTTGGCGCTATAGTATTCTGAAGAAGATGTCGTATTTCCATCATTGTCAACTGGCTGTGACTCCCACGTAACAAACTCTGGCACGACCTTAATAAGAATAAACAGGTCACCGATACATGCATTAGCGAGATTACCCTCATCATCTTCATCATGGAATGTAGTGGCCACTTCATATTGATAGCCCTCATGGAAGTCTATCGTACAGTTGTCACCTGACAAATCGAGCGACAAGTACATGTGGTTCTTGTCTACGTATGGCCTTGTATCAGTAGAATTGATAGGAACAATCTTTGCGAACTTCCTTCCAATAGACTGCGTATTATCGTTGGTCGCAGAGATGGTAAGATAAGAGTCGGAGGGGAAGTAAAGTCTCTTTGCTGTAAGCTTGTGATTATCCTTATACATGTTCACTGGTACATGGAGCTTATACCCCTGTGTCCGCATCTTGTTCAGCTGTTCCAAGCCCACTCTGATCACACGCTCAGTACCTGCCTCCGTGTAGTCCACATCATCAAAACCAAGGGTCAGTTCGGGAACATTGAAGGAACCGCTGACAGTGATGGTGAAGGGCATGTAGTCGCAAAGATGATATTCAGTTCCACTCACGTCATACACTTCTTTTACGGGAAAAGCCAGGAAGTTGGTCGTTTCATAGATGAGGCTACTACCATTGTCGAACTTACTGTCGGCTACCAAAAACAGTCTATTATTATCAATCGCTCTCTTTAATAGATTGTAATATCCTGCATTATAATTCGCAAAATTGCCATGCAGGTAGTCTTTATACGGCATATTGCCATCTGTTTCATACTGTCGATATGCTCTCAGAGCATTAAACAAACCATCATACTCACCGCCTGTCTTTATGTCATCCACTGTTCCAACAAAGAAGTCGAAGAGTACGCCATTTGTTGCGCTATTCACGCCTTGCTCTCCTGCAGGTAATGCAAGGAATCCCGTCGGTTCATTGTCGTTAGGTGCATTCACCACTGTTGTAAAGTTGACGATGTTTGAAGCTCCGTCGTCGCACTTACACACGATGGTCTGGTCTGCCTGATTGCCGTTTTGGTCAAGGAAATAGATATAATAGCGCCTTGGTACGAAGAAGTTACTATAGGCGTCGCATGGGTCGTTGGGGTCGGCCCAGTCTGTCAAACCGCCATCGGGATTTGGATATTCAAGATTCTCCGTGGTGGCAACGTAGTATTCATCACCAATGGGCAGATTTAGTACCTGATCGTCCAACAGCTTGAAGTAGATAACATTGCCTCTGGAGAAATAGCGAGCATTCTTGGAATCTGTAGCATCAAGCTCGCCATTTTCATCCACCACGCACTTATATGCCTGAACCACACCATAACTTTTGCCCCCATTATTATAAAGAGAGGAGGCTGTACAAGGCTCATACCTTATTTGTCCGTTAGCTTCAGTGCCCGTCTTCTTATAGATACGGTAATAGATAGGTCTTGGGGTGTCACCTAATGTTATCAAAGCATCCAAGTGTTCCGTGTCCATAAAAGCTGTCACTTTCAGAACTTCATCTACGCACTGACCTCCCGTCTGCTCCACCTGCATTTTGCCCGTACTGGTGTAGAAGCGTATCTCGTCGACGCAGAAGTCGGCACCTTTAGTATCCTTAGAATAGTTGTCTATCTCGACGGAAAAATTGGTGTAGTTCGAGATATCAATGTTTTCAGGTATGTTACCATGGCCATAAACCTGATACCATTTGTTATACTTATAGCTGCCTCCATCACCTGTGTTCACCGTATTCAGCACACTGGTAAGGAACGAAATGACCTGTGTCTTCTCACCAAATTCATTCTTGGCATAGACATGAGCCATCAACTGCGGACTGGTAGCACCTGCTGACGTCAAGTCTGCAATTGCAGCCGTAAAGAAAATCTGCGAACCAGAACAAAGGCTGGATGTAAAGTCGAGAGTGGCTATGGTACGTGACTCGTCAGATGCATCCACATAAATATATCCGCCATACTCACTATTATTAACCAAGTGGGTGTAGTCATACAGTATGGTGGGGTCGTATGTGTACCAGTGATAGCCATATTCACAACCCGAAGCAGGAACATCACCTGAATCATCACATTGTGCAGACACATTAGCTTTCTTAACCGACTTCACAAGCATATAGTCTCCGTGAATAGGCGTAATGCCCGACCAGCCTGTACGTATACGATACTTATCAATTGTAGGATAACAGAAGCCATACTCTGCTTCTTTCCAAGGAATGGGGTTGAAAAGCATATTCTTGGCCTCGGTGGTAGGTTCTGACAGATCTTCGAAATAATTGTCGAAATTTACCACACCGCCCCTGCGGAAGTTCTGCTCCATGTATTCGGTGGTGCGCTTCACATTGGTGCTGGCCAGATTCTCTGCCATGATGGCGGGAGCGTCAAGAAACTGAAGCTCGTAATGAATGGCAGCCTGTTCATTGGTGGTCGCAACATTATTTTCGTAACCATTCACAAAACCTACTAAGTGGAAACGCATGCCTGGCGCAGCCGTGACTTCCTTTGTTGTTGAGTTATTGCTCAACAACCTATAGTTGCCGTAAAGATCCGATAGTTTCAATAGCTGTATTCTATTATAAGCTCCCGCTACAGCTCCCCCTACTCTTTCCCACAAACCGCGCTCGTCCTCTAAATAGGCGTACCAGGAGATATGGTTACACTGCGTCCAACCACCATTAATATAATAGTTGGTGAGCGAATAAAGATCAGCACGAACGGCAAAGGTTCCTGCACTACCATTCAGCGAAACAACCACTCGACCGTTTTCCTCGTAGATGTTGTTAAACATTGAGGTTTTCAGATCACGACTGTAAGCACTTCCGCCATTCAAACTATTGATACCTGCCTGAAGCGCATCGTGACCAGTAAGAATCTTCTCAGCAATAACCGACGAGGGATAGATATGGAACAAGTAGCGGGTGCTGAGGGTAGGCTCGTGGACAAGATGTGGATACATTTTGCCACTGAAGTCAGCACGATCATCGGCTTCAAGGCCAGGATAGAGGCCGTCGTAATACTTACTGACATCGCAGGCAATGATGTCGCCATCGGTAGTCAGGTTTGTGGGGTCGTAAGTGACACCCACCCTTTCCTGTGTTGGATGCAACCCCGATACACTATTGTTCAGCATGAAGAAGCCACGGTTGCCTGCATCGTCGTCAAGTTGCTTCAGCCAGGAGCCCACTTTCGTCAGGTGTGACGAGCCAAGGTCCGATGACCAGTCGTACCAACGGATATAGGCCATCGGCTCTAGGTTGTTGCCATACGTGCCCTCATAGTCCTCGAATGGCAATTTCAGAATCTTTTTATTATCATTGGGACTAATGAACACCTGATAGTCAACGGTATGCACGCCCTGACGGATATCGCCGCGAGGAGCAGTGATAACTTTACTATTATTCTTATCCCACGAATACTGGGTATACTGCGTAGGAGCATATAAATGAGCATCAGTACCGTCCACTACAAACCTGACACCCTGTAGGAGCATGTCAGCGCCATCAGTTGTACCAGTTTTACAGGCATCACTAAAGTCAATCACATACTCTTGGTTAGGGTCAAGAGACATATTTATGACTGCCGTCTGTCCTTCTGACGCACTAGTCCCATCGACTGTCCACGATGAATTACTATTAGTAGGCCTTACCGTAGCATGGCATGTACGCGACTCAGTTGCGTTGTTAGATACCAAATAGCCAATGACACTGTTCACACCCTTCACCATGAAGGTGGCAGTTTTTGTCGGGTTACCGCTCTTTACTAACAGTCCGCCGTAGGTGGCACCTTCGGGTGCGGCTTCACCAGTAGCAGGATCGATGGAGCCACGCTTTTCAGTAGTACTTAGGGTATAGCGATCGGAGGTGAAGAAATCATCGCCACGACCACCAATCACATTGGCTTCGGTGGGTAAGAAAACGGTTGTATGAGTAAAGGAAAACGCCCCCGACGGTGCATTGATGTTCACATCATCGCTATGAGTAAAGTAATCACGGCCGGACTCTCCCTGATAGTGTACAAATTTGAAAATACCGTCGACAAGGCTAAAGGTGTATATCATGTTGAGCGACTGTGGCTCTCTGACCAGTTCTCCACCGCTAACCACTTGACCGTTGTCAGCTGAGATGTCATTGCTCATCACGGCAATAACCTTATAGTTTTCCCAATGGGTATCGATAGTAGGGATGGTGAACTTCACGTTAAGCCTTCCCTGAGTGGTTGTGCTGCTACTGGTGGCTGTATTCCAGTAGAGATATCCTTCTGTAGTGTTGCTACCTTCATGAACTTTATAGTCTGTGTTGTTAACTGCAAGCAGCTGCAAGTCGGAACGAAGGTATTGCTCATCATTATGCACAACATACCAACGGACATGCAGGTTTTGGCCCAGTTCGGTGGCATTAGTGTTGAAGTCACTTAGTATTTCGCTGTAGTATTCGTCGAGGGGTATGGTAACATAACCTGCCGACTGGTCGTCACGGGTCACGATGACCTCTTTGCTATGCTCTATGGCATCTGCTGTCAGCTTACCTTCAAACGGACTGACAAAACTGTATATGTATTTGGCCTTCAATGTCGGCTCTGTCGTATATCCCTCATCGGCATAGGTAAGTGCGCATACAACTTGGTAATCGTCCAAGTCAACATCGGCATTAGTTACCGTGATATTCATCCTTAACATGTCAGCCGTCACCGTGGCACCGGCATTTCCCAGATACAGCACCTTGCCGTAGTTCTTTTCATCGACGATCTTGTCGGCATAGCCGCTGTTGGCAGGTGATAATGTGATTCCTGCGGGTGTGGGCACCCAGTCACCATCCTTGTCGGCAATATACCAACGGACATACAGTTTTTCCACATCGCTGTTGTCGTTCAGGTGGTTGTCGAACTTTGCATTGACATCGCTGAAGTTTTCACTTGTGGCTAAATCAAGACTGGCAGTCTCGGTACTATTGTGCTTACGAATAATGGTTGTTCCCGTAGTTAGCTCCGATGTCGCGGCAGTGTAGCCATCCCCATTGCCTTCCTTGAAACGAACAATCAGGCGCGCTTTTAGGTTAGTCGGCTCTTCCATGATACCGCTGCCCACAAAGTAGCTGCCCGTGAGGTCATCAGTTAGGTCGCAGACTACACGCAAATTATCCCATTCGTAAGCATCGGGCTTAGTCAGGATGGTATTGAATACATCTGTGCTGAATGAGTTCGAACTCTGCTTCACCCACACATAGCCATTACTAACCTTGTTCTGAATTGCAATATCATTATTATTGCCATCTTTAGGAGTAGAGAAATACAAAGTCAAGTTATCGCTTTTAGCGCTATTAATTGCCGAGCCACTGCCATTAGTCAAGTATACTCGGAGATACTGGGGTAAAGCGCCATTAAGCGATATTGCCGAGGCGTATGCCTGGTTGTACAAGTCGGTCAGAGCCGTCTTCAGTTGACCCGCTGCCGTGTCCACAGCCCCTTGCCCCACTTTGATTTTCTTACTGAACGATTTGTTGGGAGTGGTATTGGTCACTACGAAGTCGTTATTATTCTGGGCAGTCCAGTTCGTTATAAACCTGATGATGAACTTATGTTGTAAGTTGGTAGGTTCATGTCCTTGCCAGATGTCGTGTACGTCTTCAGTCATCACGCAGACCATCGTGACGTTGCTTTGTGTGTAGGCTGCGGATGGGGAGATTTTTGAATTGAGGCTGCTAAAGTCAACATGCACATTAGCGGCATCGGCGAAATTTGCATCAGTAGGGCCTCCGAACCACAGCAGGCCAATGTCCTCTCTATAATGAGTGCCTGCCGACGAACCCACTGCCGACAGGAGCTCATTCTGCACGGGTAAGTATTTGTTCGTGTTCTTATCGAGGATATACCAGCGCAGGTAGAGTCTGTTGCCTGTTCCGGAGCCAATATCACTCAGGCTCGACTTGCCGTAAGCCTCAAGAATCTTATCCTTGAATTGTGAGAGATTAACGGTAAACGAAGTTGCGCCTTCATCCAACTGATAGAGCACATGCGTCTGGCATCCTGACTCGTTGCCCATCTCAAAGAGGTTAGTCGTATTTGCCTCGCTCTCTTTAAACAGATGGGCAGAGTAGACGGCAGTTCCGTCTCCTCCACTAGCCACCTTCATGGCATTCAGATGCGCATAGTCGCCGTGCTCCTTGCGGAATTTTTTAAGGTCAACAATCATCACGCCATTTTCTACCGTATAATACTCCGTTCCTTGGTAGGCGTTAATTTCTATCAGACCATTGTCATTCGTATTGTCATTCTGACGGTTAAAGAGCAGACGTGGAACTGGACCACTGAAGGCAATTTCGAGCTTGTCGTAGGATGTCAGGTCGGCATAGTGCTTACACCATACGGCACCTGTTCCATAGAGCGTTACGCCTCCTACTTTTGGCGAACCGAAATTAACCTCGCAATTGTCGGGATCGGTAGATTGACTTGGGTTTTCAACAACGCCATTCCACTTATGAAAAAGCTCTGACGTCAGCTCTAAAGGCTGGCTATAGAGCGTCATCGACTCGAGGCTTATGTTACCATAGCCCGCATCCTTAATAGAGTTCAAATGCACATAGCCGCCATTGTCCATCCTGAACTTCTCCAAGTCAATATACCAAATGGAGTTCTGCGCAGTAACGTATGGACTGTTCACAGAATTAATGGTTATGTAGTCACCACCATTGGAATCACTACCATTAGGTGCTTGTCTATTGAACAGCAGTCGCGGTGTGCCCTCTAAGACCACCAGCTTCAGATATTTATAATTTGACAGGTCGGCATAGTTCAGATAATACACATTTCCATCACCGTATGCGCAAGATACAGGCGTATTCAAGTTGCAAGTACCGACGGATACAGTGCCCTTGACGGTAGCTCCAGGCTCTGGTCTGCTCCAGTTATGAAACAAGGAAGCGTCCATCACGTTGAGCGAGGCCATGGACGTATTGTCGTCTGTAGATTTCCTTAGTAGAGGTGTGGTGAAGCTCATCCATTTATTAATATGATCAGTAGTAGAGCCGCCAACCTCTATCGTCACCGCTGTGTTATCTGCTGTTACATCGAAAGTAATATAACGATATTCCCAGCCACCGCCATTCCCATTGTTGGAAAATGTTCCAGAAGCTGATGCGTCAGTGGATGTTGCGATGCCATTGACATCAATGCCTTTGCCTGTATTGCCTTTACTGACTATTGAAATATCACGAGAGACCGATCCACTTGTAACTTTCATATAAGCATTGACATCTGCAGATGCACGACCAGCGCCCAACAACAGATATTTACCCTTGTGAAGGGTTATCTCGGTATATTTTTTACGATTCCAAGTACTCGATTCCCAGTCACTTCTTGTCTGTTCATAATAATTTGATGTCGTTGTTCCATCCCAGTGCTGTCCGCTATTACTTTCCATGTCGCCAGTCCAAGAGCCAATATCCGCCAAAGACTGGGGAGTGGTATAAGTACTCATCAGCCAACCATAATTCTGGTTGTCAACACCTCCTATGCTGACGTTCTCAATCTGTCCCCACGCACCGCCGCTCACCACTACCAGCAGTAACATGAGGAGAGCCTGGCGGACAAAGCCTGTCAGGTGTATGTTTGTGTTATTATGTCTTGAATTCTTCTGCATCAATGCATCATTCATCATATCTGTATCTCATTATATGGTTTCTTTCCATGCGGCGTGAGCCGAGCATCTGCTCGGTATCGAGGGTCATATAGTAGCGGTAGATCAGGTCGCGGCGGTATTCGCCACCGACATAGAGCTTCACACGGAACTCATGATAGATCTGGCGGTCGGTCCTCGGCGAGGCTGCCCACCACTCATCTGACGGCTCGGCGATGTAGCCGAAGATGAACGGCCTGTAGCTCGTGCCGCCGGCCGGGTCCCACTGGGGCGACGACGTGTTGGCATAGAACACG
>ERZ809477.39-NODE-39-length-12805-cov-7.642039_pt1 | contig 12805 bp, 12 predicted proteins | sample MGYA00521238_ERZ809477 | MGnify/ENA primary metagenome ERZ809477 (study PRJEB31581, sample SAMEA3312793) | metagenome | study: EMG produced TPA metagenomics assembly of the PRJEB8939 data set (Metagenomic analyses of Rumen microbiomes reveals... | reverse complement strand
TACACGACGCTCTTCCGATCTCGATCTCAGCGCGGCAAAGGAATCTTCGGCGGGGATATCGTTGATGCCGGAGGCCATGTAGTTCCGCAGCACGCCGACCAGGGTGGGTTTGCCAGCTGGCTTCACAATGTAATCGCCAAGCATTTCAGCGAATTTCTTTTTGCCGAGTAGCTTCTCCAAATCGGTTATCCCCTTAATCTTGGAGGTAAAGAATTCTTCACGAGGCACATCGGGAAAGCTCTCTTCAAGCACTGCAGCGATTACGGAATCCTCTGCGCCGAATTTACGGACTGAGCGGCCTTCTACTAGCTTGAAGTTTGGCCAACTTTTACCCTCCAAGGCTTGATTCAAAGCGTACTCCTTGACTGCATCTAAGAAGTCAGTAATGAGATCAGATCGAGAAAGTATGTCGGAGACTTGCTCATCAGTCATAATACGAGGGTCGTCCTCGAAGTCGTTATCCGCTACATCTAATGCCTCTTGGTACAAAGCGGTGCAGCGTGATTTGACCGAACAGAACTTACACCATGCGCCAATGGTAGGCTCTCCCTGACCAGTATAGGCCAAATGTGCTTTTTCGCGCAATTCATTTTCAGCCCAAGCAAGCAAATCGTCAAGCGGTAACTCCCAACTTGAAATGCTGTCCAGTCGCGGCTGAACGATGGTCAGCCTGACCGTCTTAATGTCGTAGAGCATACCAAGCAGGTCGTATGCACCGAGAGCGTAGAGCTTCAACTGCGGGTTGTCGTCAGCGTAAACCACTACACCCTTGCCATACTTCAAGTCGATAATCTCCATCGTATCGCCTCCTACAACGATGCAGTCAGCCGTTCCGAAAGATTCAGGTACGTAGCGCGACAGATCAAGCTTAGATTCAATGCGCATTTCCGTATCTTGCGGGTGTAGCTTAAGAAGTTCGTTATATGCACCCTGACAATACTCTACGTATTGCGCCACATAGTCAGGCATATCTGGCGTGTAGAGAGGATTGTTTTCGATAGCAGCAAAGTTCCAAGCGTTTTGCTTCTTCAAAAAACTTGATAGAAGCATTTCGGCCAGCTCATGCGCGAGAGTACCTTCCGCAGCATATTCCGAATTGGTCTTTACACCGTATTTGGCTTCAAGCTGAGCCGATGGAGTACAATTCATCCATCGGCTCGCGCCAGAAGCCGAAAGTACAGCGTGTGGCCGTGTAGAGTGCTTAGGCATTAGTCAAGGCTCTTCAGAAAGTTCAACATTTCGGGGAGCTTAGCGGCCTCAATGGTGCTCAGCGATGGAGCACCGAGTTCGTTAATCTTAGAACGAATCTCGTCACGGTGTCCGGCCAACTTTTGGAAGAATACCTGCTTGACCTCTTCAAGCGACACGCTCTCCGCAGGCTGCGGGTCGGACTGAGGCTCTGGTTCAGCAATAGGTTGTCTCGTTTCAGTAGGCTGTGAGTCAGCTGCTGGAACGGGGTCTACCTTTTTGCTTCTTGTTCTCTTGGGCTTAGCTTCCGTTTCGATGGGTTGCTCTGCGGCAGGCTGCGGTTCGGGGTTCGGCTGTTCCGTAGGTTGCGGATTACGCTCATTGTCAGCAGTAAACTTTTGGCCAAAGACGTAGGCCACGATTTGTTGCAAACTTTCGTCTGCTTTGAGGTTAAGGTTCACCTCTACCGTCAATACTTTTTCCATTTCGGTTGGTATTAAGTTAATAATATGTAGATTAAAATAGTTCCTTCGCAAGTTCTTTGTTGAGCATTTCTATTATATCCTTAGCGGTGATACACTCAGGCCTTACAAGATAATGCTCCACCCCTGTGTACTTGTCACGAATAGTAATGCTGTTACTCCTAAGCAAAGCGGTCACATCACCTTTTCGCAGAATCGAATACTGCTTGTCAGGCACGCTGTACCAGCCCCCATCAGTGAAGAGCTTATAAATAGGCTCACCGAGATAAGAAGCCAGTGTAATAGCTTGATCGACTGTTATCTTGGTCTGGCCTTCCACGGCACGCCTAAGAGCTACCTCTGGAAATTTATTATCGGGAAACATTATGTAAGCCATTTCCTTCTCTCCAAGAGAGTAGTCGGACATTATCCGTTTCAAATCAAAAGTAATCATTTTCGTTTTTATTGTAGATTAGGTCTTGCAGGTTGTTCCCGCATTAGGTTAATGCAAAGATACACCTTTTTTCTCAAAGTCAATACTTTTTTGCAAAAAACTTTGAAATTTTTTATTTTGTATCGTAAACGACTATATCACAGGCACTTAGGCTAAACGAACAAAACGGAAATCGCCTATTTTAATCGGATAGGTTGCTAAAAATCAATTCTTTTACCGACTATCGGCTATCCGATAAATCTTATTTGAACAGAGCAAATTACCGATAATCAAACCAATGAAACAAAATGCTTGCTGTGTTCGCCTTTGTTCCGTTGATTTGTTGCAACCTAAAAGCCTGATAATCATTTCATTGCAACCATTCAACGGATAATGCGCAGAACTCTTATAACTGACCTAATAAAATACCTAAATACACACACTTATTAATATATACGCTTATAAGGAAATTTTGGCTCTGTTGCATTTGTAGTCTGTTGCAAATCGCTGATTATCAATAAAATAAGCTGCAACGGAGACTTTTTCTCTGTTGCAGCTTGTTGCAGTTAATAAGTAATTTTTTAGTAGGCTCTCGTCACCTCAATCCAGATTTCCTCTCCTCGCTTATCAGCTGGGAGCAGGTAGTCGGACATTAGTAGCGTAAAGGTTTTTGCGCTGCTAGCCACTTTGCCCTTGACGCTGTTATAACCGGTCAGCAAGCAGCCTTCTGTGTTGTTCTCGTCATTGCCAACGTGTATGCGCACACCAGTGTAGAAAGGTACGTCAAGCAACCTTGGCAATATGCCGCCAAACGGCTTAGCCCATGTGCGATTCTTGAACCTTGGCGACACGGTTTTCATGTCGATTCGGTATCTTCCTGTAGGTATGGCGGTCTTGCCATGTACCTTGATACACTTAATCTTGTTAAGCGGCATGTCGGACGACAGCCCACGGTCGGCAGGCTCTAAGATGTCGCAGAAATACTTCCCGTTAATCTTTAGCCTGCCAATCGTGTAGCGGTCGTTAGTGGCTATTCGTGTAAGAGATAGTTCCATAATTACACTTTGCTGGTTTTGAGCATTCATTGCTCTATTGTTTTGTAGGTTACATTCGTTATTCGCGCATTCGGATTCATATTGATCGCGTCAAGCGTTCTGTACTTGTAGCCAAATAGCCTAATAGAAAGCGGTATGCCTAAGAATCTTTTACGCTGAGCACTCTCCACAATCAGAAGCTCGTCATAGGTAGTAAGGTTTATGTTCACGATACTATCTTCTACACAGCCAGACAGGTCTACCCACTTATCTTTGTAGCTGAAGCAGTAGATAGTATCGTGAACTATTACTGAAATAGTATCGTGAATTACAGTATCGGTTTTAAAGACCGGCTGTAAGGCACTTTGCAAGGCCAACACAGTTTTCTGTTGCAGAGCTATTGTAGATAACAAACCAACCTTATCCGCTCTAAGGCGTTTCACCAGTTCTTGCTCAGAGGCATAAAGCTCTTTGTACTCGCTGGCGGTTAGCCTAAGTGCTTTCACCTGCACGGCATTAAGGCTATCGGAAACTCGATAAGTCTTAACGCTGTCAGTAAGAGCCGAGCAGTTCTGTTCAAGCCGAGCTATTTCTCTTTTGTCACGTCCGCTAAATCCAGCAAACAGGATCAAAGTAGCTAAGAAGGCTATCGTCAGAAGGGCTGTTAGTTGTTTAAGGAATCGTTCCATAGGTTGTTAGCATATCGCATTATACTATTAAGACACCGTTCTTCCAAGAGCATCGACCCAAACTCCGTTACCCTTGTATGTGATCGTAATACCATCTGACAACCCTTCTGTCGTTTGTTTGTCAGTGCAAAAATATTGCATACCAACCGCAACATGGTCGTTCCCAAAAGTAATCGTTGGCCTGTCTGCAAATAGCCCACTCCCAGCTATCAAATCAACGCCATCAACAAAGATGCTCATGTTTTTTCCTATATCACTTACTATCCTATTAGTAATTACAGTACCCAAAGCTTTTAGCAAATTAAATTGCGAAGAAAGTTTTGTCAAAATCAAACCGCTCGTGTATGTTGATGTAAGTGTGCAATTATATAAAGCCAAATCAAGTGAAGCATTATTGGAGGAAAGGTTAAATGCAGGCTTGTTACCAGAGTCAAAACTTACACGATAACTTTTTATTCTACAATTGCCAGTAATAAGACACTGGTTTGCCAGCGTAATTTTACAGAATCTTTCACCATAAATCTCAATGTCGTTGTTGGTAAATGTTATCTGGCTTGTACAAGTTGAATCGTTAACTACAATCAATTTCTTAATGCCTGCATAATATCTATTATAATTAATCCTATATATAGCAACATCAAAAGGAATAGGGCGTTTCTTACCCCAATAGTCGGAAGACTCTTGACTACTGCCAATAAGCAGAGTATCACCAAGATTGACATTAATAGCAGAATCGAAATCGTGATACAGATAATTTGTGTCAATATCAATATCATTAATTGACATTGCTGTGTCGTAAGTAGTCTGCAATGTCGCATTAATTGAGAAACTACCTGCATTACCTGCTTTAAAACCTAAATAGTTTATCTTACTGGTATTCGGGCAATAGTAATATTTGTTAAGACCCTGATTTGTAATCGTACCACCAAATTGTCCAACACTAACAGTGGATTGGTTACAATACACTACACAATCCTTAATGTCTTCAAGATAAGACTGACTTATTGTAATAGTTGCATTTGCTATTGAAAACGCGATGTCAAAATTCTGCACTCCAAAACCAAGAAGTTCACAATTACTACTACCATAACACAAAAATGCAATTTTTTTAGTCCTGACATCTTCTCCTTCTTCTGTGTAAAAATTAGGGAAACAGTTATCTGAAGTCAGATAACCGTAAAGAGTATCATCTTCAGATATGTCAATTGTAGGTGTAGCAGATATATTACTTGATATTGCGCGAATGTTGGTAACAATATCCATATAATATTGGTCTGTGACGATGTAATTGGATATTAGACCATATTCAAGGACTTGTAAGTCTATATGCTCAAATGTACCTCCCCATCCTTCGGTAAGCCACATTCCTACTTTAGAATACTCAACAGTCACATTTCTGACTATACACCCGTTAAATTGGAAAAGGCGAATACCGCCATAAATGGGATTATTTTGAGCTGAATGTATCTTTATCCCCTCAATTTTGCAAGGAATGGTATTAACTCCGAATAGCGCAGATGGAGATTGCTCAAATTTGTATCTATACGGTACTCTATTAGATGTTCCAGTAAAATATACATCAGCATCAATAGCCCAAGAATAAGGATTGACAAAATCACAAAATAAACCTGCTGTCATTTGCGAGTTGTTACGGGCGTAAAAATTAGAGCTTGATTCTCCTATTATCGCGACATTGCCCTTGATATAGATAGTCTGTGTGATTTTGTAAAGTCCACGCAACACAAGAATACCGTTATTAATGTTTACGCAATACTGAACAGCAGATAAAATAGCATCTGTCGAATCAAATTCCATTGTCTCAGCTTGGTTAGCGACCGTGACAAAACCTTTCTTCGCACCAAACCATTCAGGATATACACGCAATGTGTTATAAGTCCCACCAAAAACAATACCATCAAAAATCCGAGTATCTTGTAAATTGGATATATAGGTATTATTGCCGTTCAATGTGCCATTCTTCAGAGTACCACCATTAAACTTCAATGTGCAATTAGCAGGGATAGTTACACTACCGTTATTCAAATCAAACACGTCTCTAATCTCAAAGATGGTGTTAGGCTTGTTAGCAATCTGGACGACAAAGGAAGTATGCTCCAAATCCTCGCCATCTTGAGGTTGAAGAACCACATACCCCATCTTGCCTGTAAAGGCAGGCGGAGTTGAATCATCATACCCAGCCTCTTGGTTGCTTACATTCGCAAGTGCTTGGAGACGCTCGGCATCTGTGACTTGCACATAGCCATCAAAAATTTCAGAACCGCTTCCCCCTCCAACTTGCTTTTCCACAAATTGCAGTTGCCCCCCTACGGGTTGCAACCAATATTCCTTTATGCTACCATCTGGCTGGTCGATACCTACTGTCAAGCCCACACACTTAATGTCTGCGTTCTCAACGTAGGTCATGGCCGATTGTAGCGTTGCAAACGGGCCATAGCTTTCAGTTATATTCGGCTTTTTGAATGTTTGCGCTATTCTTGTTGTTACTGTTGGCATGGCTGTTAGAAGTTAATTGTTACGAAGTTTCCAATCTCGAATTTAGCACGAAGGCCAGAAATGGTGTACTCAACGCCATCAATAGTAACGGCATCGTGTGAAGAGGTCTTAAACTTAGGCTCAGAGGCAGTGCCATCGATGTCACCTGCGGTAAGCGTCTCAACGCCTAACCCAAGATTCATAGAGCCACCTTGTGGAGCTGAACTGCTCTTCCACATGAGGAACAAAATCTCTCTACGGCTATCCGGAATATCAGCATCAGTGTCAGCAGCCACGATAGTCTTGGTTATAGATGGCTTGTCGTTCTTCATGTAACCAGAGGCCATGCCAACTAATTGCTCCTCAGTCAAAGCAGCAAAATCAACATTAGATGACCAGCCCCTATCGTTGAAGTAACCAAGGTAGTAGTCGTATGTAATTGCCGATACAACAACCGTAAACGTATCAGTTTTGTCCTTGTAGGTGGCTGTAATCGTGCTGCTACCGACCGAAAGCGTTCCGCTAAGGCTGTATTCGTCTGCACTGAGAGTCTTAGTGCTCTCATCGTCATAAGTTGCGGTAACAACGAGCCATTGCTTCAAGGTGTTAAGAGGAGTGTTGGGGTAGACCGTATGTGCACCCTGCGTAAAGACTGCATCAATGCTAACAGGTTCTTTGCCTTCTACAACCTCATCATAGACTTCACCGAAGCCGGCTGCGGCTTGACCTCCGTTTCGTGCTAGTAAATCGCTGTCTGTCAGCTCGCCTAACGCTGAGCCAGCTTGATTGCCATTCTGCTTAAGCAGTTCATCATCAACAAGATCGCCTAATACAGCGGCTGACTGACTACCGTTCTGCTCAACTAAAGTTTTCATATTTTCAGTATTCATAATTAAGCTAGTTTAATTCGTTATCTTCATTCTGTACGCTATCATTGAAGTCGCCTACGGCTAATTCTGTGTTGCCATGCTTAAGTCTTGCATCTACGCCTTTCTTCATAGCTATGTGCACCTCGTAAAGAGTTGCAAAAGCAAGGAGCAGTCCTACAGCCGTTAGCACACTGCCGTGTATATCGCCAAGTGGCGGGACGATAAATCCTGCCACTATAAGCGATATGCTAAGCATTAAGCACACCCAAAACGCTGGGTTTTTCATCGTAGCCGACCGTACTATTTCTGTCATTTCCAGATGCCTTTCTTGTTGCTATGATACCAATAGATTTTGTTACCATCCGTAAAGTCGTCATCCTCAAACCAGAACTCTCTCGTCAATGCCATAAGCATCGGTATTGTTAAATTGGCATGGGCAAGGTCGTGGGCATAAGTATTAGCGGCCACATAAGCATCCCAACGATACTTAGCCTGCTTGTCGGCTGGCCAGTTGGCCATGATACCGCTTGCAGCATCGGTAACGCTAATAAGCTCTCCTACAACCTCTGACTTGCCATCAGCAGCTTCATGCCACATTTCGGAAACAACCTTTTTGGCGAGCCATTCATTGAAGTGATGGCCGTTAAGCAGCTCGTACTGCTCTTTTAAGAACTTTGACACCTCTTCGGGATGAGCTTCATAGGCGGCCATAACAAAGTCGTTGATATGAGCTACCGATTCCCACATAAGCTGTTCGTTTCCCTTTGAGTGCTTTACTATCTCTAAGTAGTTAACCATAGTTCTGCTGTTTTATTCGATTACTTGATACTTTTCGGTTTCAGTGATGGGCAGATTGGCCGCAAGAAGATGGCGTAAGTTTCTAAGGTCTGCATCTTCCAGCTCAATAGTGCCGAACAGCGTTATACTACCATCTTTAGCTACTTTCTCCAAAGCTGCATCAACCATGTTGGCCGCATACTTCGGAATATCCCCGTCCTTTATGCCCAGCTTTGCTATGCCATTTCTAACGATAGGCTCGATAACCATTTCAGAAGCTGGCATAGCCAAAAAAGACAAGTCGTTGACGATGGAATAGTTTTGAGCTACAGGAAAGTATTTCTTCACCCATTCGTTTGCGGACTGGATAGGCTGAGATTGGCTAAGCATGTTGGCCAGTACCGTGTCTGCCATAGGCTTAATCCACCTTACTATAACCGCCGTTAGTTTTTGTAGATTCGTAAACATGACTTTATTGTTTTAAGGCAAGGAGAACCGATGATAGCTCTCCTTGCCTTGTCGGGAGAATTAGCCGTTAGTCTGGGTTGCTCCTTGCGTAGCCGGAACGGGGTCAATCGAGGTAATCGGCACAACGAACTTGGTAACATCGTCCAGTTGCTTACGCAGCACATTGATGTTGACTTGCTGAGCTGCGTTCCATGCGGCTTGCTGGCCGAATTGAGCTTGCACATCAAACATAGCCTTGTCGGTATAGCCCTTAGCCTCAAGCAGAGCGTTCTTGGTCTTTTCCTCGTTGATTTGCTGCCACAAGCCCATTTCGTAGCGGGTCACAGGGCGATCACTCTCATCTTGTGGGGGTCTACCAGCGGGAGGCATGCCACCTAAGAGACCGCGACCGAGGCCGAGGGCAGTTGCAGTGCCCAAGGCACCCAGCACAGTGTTGATTGTTCCTTGGCTCTGCGAGGTCACGTTGCCAAGCTCGTTGCCGTTTTGGTCTTTAATCTTCATAGCTTTAAAGTTTTAAAGGTTAATAATTATGATTGATAGCCGCCTACAGCGGTTATTACATTGTCAGTGTCAAAAGAAGCTTTAAGAGAAGCAAGATCGCCTTGCTCCTCCCAGCTAGCATTCATATCGAAGGAGATAGGAGTATAAATCTTACCCTTATGCTCAATGACTACATCAGGGCAGAGTTTGATAAGCCTGAGCGCATCGCAAAGATACTCAGGTACTATTACAGTGAATTGATAGGTTTTCTTTGAGGTACAACGCTCCAAAAAAGAATAGCCTGTTCTAACCGTTTCGACCTCTTCAAAAGTATAGTCCGGCTTACCGATTAGAGCATTTAGCCATACTTTAAAGCTAAAAGTTCCTACGGCGATATGGTTGAAAGGAATATCTCCGAAAGAAGTGTTGAGATTGACGGGACTCGTGTAGGTTATCTCTATGGCATCTCGCAAATTGTCCGTCACGCAAAACTTCTCCGAGTAGTAGTAATTCGTGGTATCTCCCTCCCTATCATACACTCCGATTACAAAATAGTACAAACCGATTGCGGGGAAAGTGTAGTGATAGTTTTGGTTAGGTGCAAACCGTATAAAGGATTTCTGTTCGCCTTGTACATCAGCATCATAAATAACGAGGCCGTTGCCGACAAAATCTGTGGTCACATCGATGCTTTGTACTCCTACCTGAATGAGACTAACGCTGGTTATACGGCTCTCGTCAGGGTTATCATTCGTGTAGAATAAAAACGGTAAAGGCTGGTTTAAGCCGCAAAGCAAAGGATAATTCACCCCAAAGGCGCAAGGGTGATTCTCGAATTGCTCAGCTACACTGTCATAGAAGGGTAAGGGCGATATGTTGTAACCTACTACCATGCTGCAAATATACTATCTACAAATCCGTATGAGTTTCTTTTTAACGCTTTTAACTATGCAACAAGATCTTTTACAGGAAAAGCCAAGGTAGCTTCTACTGTACGCGACAGAGCGTCTATTTCAAAACTTTCTGGCACTCCAAAGCCCAACACCGTCTTTATCAAATCTATCGTATCGGGGTCGTTATCGAGCGGAAAGCGTACTTTTTGCTTTCTCAAACGAGCTAAACCATGTACAAAATCAAGTGAGTTACCATTTGGTAAACTCTCCATCTTAAGATTTACTTTCATGCTGTCGCCCGAAAGATTATACATGTAAAAATGCTGACTATAAAGCCATGAAGCGAATAGGTTGTTAATATATGCGTGACGCTGCCAACCATCTGCTTCAGTGATAACTACCGCACCAGTTACGGGTATGGTTTTATATCCAGTAGGAATGTAGGGAGGCTGCGGAATGACTACATCAAGATAAGCAAGTAGCGCAAAACCATCAGACGAGTATCTATTAGGCTCTATTCTCATCAAATCAAGGTCTGCCGTGAAGTTTGAAATCGACTTACTGTTTATTGAAGCTTCTCTCAAATAGCTGTTTAGTACGTCAGCTGACAGCCCCTCAAAAAACTCCGTACCCTTCTCAGCATAGGTAAGCTCTAACCTCCTTGCCGCTTCACTCATATTGAACTCGTAGGCTTTTTGCCAATAACCGGTCATTTTTTTATTGAAAACGTCCTTAATAGTAGTGTCCGTTAGATCAAGTTGAACTCCGCCTTGATAGGTATCATACGACCCACCGTTAAGAAACCATGTTAAATGCTCAATATGTAAATACCTATCATCGTCTATATACCAATACAAACCGTAAAGATCTCGCAATACGTTCATCAATCCTTCAAAGGTTATAGGAGCTTTTTGTGCTGCTTGATCATAATCGCCTTTTAGCACATTAGATTTCGGTGTAATGGCCAGCTTCCAGTCATAACCGCCCTTCATAACTACACCTTGGCCGTAAGGGCTGTAGAAGAACTGACTGCAATCTACGCTATCGTCAAACACAATAGAGGGATCAATCTTGGCGAGTAAAGCTCGTATCGTTGCACCAAGTGTAAAGCAATCTCGCAAATCGTAATCGTAACGACTTTCAAGCTCCGAGACAACGTAATTGTCAGGATAGTTAAACCAGAAAGAAAAGGCGCCCCATTCGTATTTTCCGATCGGCATAGCCTTAACCCCATACAGACCTCCTTCTATCGGTAAGTTCCCATTGGTATAATATTCTTCGTTTTCAGCCAGACCAAACTCCGTAGGTTCGTTGATAGTGTCCGCGGTTATGTAAAAGTACGCTTGACTTTTGCCTATCGGAGCACATTTTTTGTAAGAAGGGCTGTCTACAGCAAAATCGTCTTGTGGTAAGTCAAAAGAAGCTACCCCGAAAAGAGTATCTGCATTGCCGACTACGCGAGCCCATACATCATATAAATTTATCGTGACTTTACCCATCGGCATATCCGTTATTTCTTGATAGGTGTTATACCCATACACATCAAATTGTGAATACCCAAAATCCAATGGAAGGTCGTTTGCGCTTTGGACGCGGCCGGGGAGCATTATCACCACCCAGCGACTACCATATAGTACGCGACTACCGTTTCTTTCGAGAATTAAAAAAGGTTGGTCGAAAAATCCGTTACGTAGTGCTATAAAAGACCACGTATATACGTTTTGGCCATCTGCATAAAAATAGTAGTTGTTGTTAGGGTCGTACATATATTCTTGTTTCGGCAGATAGCTCTCGTATCCTTGATACACGTCCACTACATTGATATGAGCGAAATTGTCGGATAAAGTAACACGTCCGAAATGCTCTGTATCCACGAGTACTATATCATCGTCAACAGGTTTTACCTCCGTTTCCCAATAAGTACCTCCCAAAAAGCGTGTGATAACGCCAGAACCTTTTTCGTAGATTTCAATAATCGGTCTTAAGCTCGTTCTAATCTTACAAATTTCTGGCTTTAGCTTGATAAGATCATACTCGTCTGAGTATCTTGCAAGCAGCCTGCTATAATTATCAAGCGGTGTAAGTTTAGGCTTGCAGGTATGAGCCGCTAAGTCAAAGGAACAATCCGTAAGGCCAAAAGTATCTGAATGGTAGACTTCCCAACTGTTACTACTGTAGCTCCACCTTTCACAGATAAGCATAAACCTATCTTCTACATTATAGAGCTGCATAGCGTCTGCTTCGAAACCTACAAGGTGCAAATCTGTATCGAGCGTTTCTCTAAAAAACATTTGGTTACTCTCCTTAGCAATTTTTTTGATTAGCTTGGAGTAAAAAGGCTTAATTTGGTGTAGAAGATATAGAGGGCAAGGGTTAGAGCTCTCCATTTCAGTTACATCGACCGTCACACCTATCTTTGTTACATTCTGAGGTAACTCATACGGAACACCCATAATGGCAGATAGCTGTACAGTTTCAAAGAAAGTGTCATTTACGAATATGGTTATGTAGGAAGAGCTTTTTAGAAAAGTATTATCTGCGACTACGTATCCTGTTGGCGGATTGATAATAAAGAGAATACTGTTTGTCTTAGTGTCCGATCCTCCTGACACAAAATCGCCTGTTACCTTATCGTAGTACCCAAAGCTATAACCGCTATAAGTCATATGCAAGTTAGCACCAAGCAAAAATCGATATTTCGGAGTTCTCATTTCCTTATAATTTTAGTGACATTGCCTTTTTTAACTATGACCGTACCATCCGGCATAATAGAATACTGTTCCGCTCCTTGCGCAGTAAGTTGATCAAGGCTGCCTTCAATTTTACTCAAATTGACATAACGCTCCTTGCCAATACCTAAGCGCATTTCATCTGGCAGCACAAAGGACTGAGCGTATTGCTCTTCAAAGTTACCCTTGTTGATAGAGGCCACCAAATCGGGCAGAATTTCGCTATACCGCTTCGTAGCACGTCGAGATCGAGATCGGAAGAGCGTCGTGTAGGGAAAGAGTGTAGATCTC
>ERZ809477.38-NODE-38-length-12818-cov-4.428818_pt1 | contig 12818 bp, 9 predicted proteins | sample MGYA00521238_ERZ809477 | MGnify/ENA primary metagenome ERZ809477 (study PRJEB31581, sample SAMEA3312793) | metagenome | study: EMG produced TPA metagenomics assembly of the PRJEB8939 data set (Metagenomic analyses of Rumen microbiomes reveals... | reverse complement strand
AGCTTTTTAAATCTCGAATTTATTTGTGGGCTATAGTCGTTTTCATTCTAACTTTTGCCAGTGGGCTTGCTGTGTATTATAGTAGTGAATTGGCAAGAATAAACGACATACATAAAAAGGCTGATGCAATTTATGAAGATTTTAATCCTTTCGGCTCTAACAATGAATTTATTCAAGAGGCATTGACTTTCTTAGAAGAGAATAAAGAAAGATACCAAGACGCCTATGATAGAGCTAACAATATCTATCAAGACATGAAGGAATCTAATCTCCAATTAACCACAGATGCAGCAATAGAAATTCGAGGTATAATAAAAGGGATTTCTACTTTAACTGCAAAATAAGATTGTTTTTGTATTTTTGCAGCAAGAGAAACAACCAGCATGTTTTACAAACTGATAGAAAAGAAACGCAACGAGTGGCTTGGCTCAATGGATTGTTCGGTGAGCGAGTTGATTCAGTACATTGAGCATCGAGGCATGATGCGCGACGCACAATTGGAGGCCATAAAAACCTACCTTTTCCTGAAAATTGCCTGTAAAAACCAGCCTTTGTGGAAACTGTTTGTTGAAGGTGTTTTCAATGATACGAATATAGGCCAGGTGGAATTGACCGAAACCGCCAGAGAGATTTTCAAAACAAATAAAGCAGCCGTTGCATTGTTCCAATATTCTCGTCTTCAAGACAAATCAGGGAGACAATTGGCTCCAGAGTTGGAATCGTTTATAAAGCGAAATGCAGATGGAATTGATTACGAAACTACTTTTAAGAAGATTTTCTATGATGTAAGCTATACGGATTATTTGTTCAGTCTGCCAATGGGCGCGGGTAAGACATATCTGATGGCTGCTTTCATCTATCTTGACTTGTATTTTGCACAAAATGAGCCGAATAATCCTGCTTTCGCCCATAATTTCATGGTAATGGCTCCATCGGGGTTGAAATCTTCTATCGTGCCAAGTTTGAAGCACATCAAGGAATTTGACCCTTCTTGGATTATTCCAGAACCCACAGCAACCCAATTGAAAAGACTAATAAAGTTTGAGGTACTTGATGAGCAGAAAACTGCTAATAAGAGTAACCGCATCAAGAATCCGAATGCCCAGAAAATCAACAATCATCAGCCTTTGGACGACTTGATGGGATTGGTGGCTATAGTCAATGCGGAAAAAGTCATTCTTGACCGTTTGGATCCCAATCAAGACCCTGCTTTGTTTTCTGAAGACGAATTGAAACGGTTGCAACAAGCCAATGAATTGAGGGCGATTATCGGGAAACTTCCCAATCTTGCCATTTATATTGACGAAGTGCATCATGCCGCTGATGGCGAAATCAAGTTGAGGCAGGTGGTGAATGAATGGACTAAAAACCACACTTTCAATTCCGTTCTTGGTTTTTCGGGCACGCCTTATCTTGAAAGTGCGGAGCGTGTCACTTTGGCCTATGAGTTTTCCATAAGGAATACTGACCTTGCCAATGTGGTGTATTATTATCCACTAATTGAAGGCATTGGCAATTTCTTGAAGGTGCCGGAAGTGAAATATGCCGATAACGAAACGGCAGCTATCGTTACCAATGGCGTCAAGGAGTTTCTTGACAAATACAAAAACACGGTTTATGCCGATGGGACTTGTGCCAAGTTAGCCATTTATTGCGGATTGATTGAGACATTGGAAGAGATTGTTTTTCCGCTTGTTTCTGAAATTGTTGCTACCTATGGGTTAAACCCAACCGATGTCATCTTGAAATATCATCGAGGAAGCCAAAACAAGCGATATCCACAGCCAGAAGGTTCTGAGATGGGTTTTGCCTCACTTGACACCTCTTTGTCAAAAATAAAGATTGTCTTGTTGGCGCAAATTGGTAAAGAAGGATGGGACTGCAAGAGCTTAACAGGTGTCATCCTTCCACAAAAGGGGGCGTGCGATATAAAAATGGTGCTGCAAACCAGTTGCCGTTGCCTTCGTCAAGTGATTAAAAACGAGCAAGAAACCGCGTTGATTTGGATGAACAAGTTCAATGCGGATACCTTGAACAATCAATTGAAGCAACAGCAAAACATCTCGTTGCAGGAGTTTAGCCATAAGACATGCGAAGAACACCAACAGATTGAGCGGTTCTCCCGAATGGAACGGATGCAAGTGCCGCCAATTGACTTCTATCAACTGAAAGTGAGTTACGAAACGCTGATCATGGATGAGGCCAACAATCCGGCTGAGCGTTTGAAAGATAACAAGGTTTTGGCTCAGGCAAACCTGGTTTTAATTCACCAACAGAATATGGAAGGCAAACAAGTTGCCACATACGAACAGGAAAACACGGATGAAACGCCTATTACTTTCAGTTGGTGGCTCCATCAGATTGCCAAGGAGAGTTTCGGCATGGTGACGGTTGCCGATTTGAAGACTTGCGAAAAGGAATTGCATGATATTTTCGCTCAAATCACAACGGATAAAAATGGCGTAACCATCGAAAACAACAAATTTGACCATCAGCGCATTCGTTCACTCGTCCGTCAGGCATTTGCCCCAATTCGTGATATCAAGGTGAAGGAAGAAGTGCTGCCCTGCAAGGCAAGTCTGTTGCAAATTGAGAAATTGACCTCACCTGTGGACGACGATGGCCGTTTTTATCCTTCACAAGAGGAAGTCCACAAGATTAAAGAATGGGATGAGAATCCGCCTAAAACCGAGATTACTGAAGAAGTTCAGAAATTGCTCGACCAACTGAAGGCTCTTGGACAAGATGTTTCGAAACTATTGCCTCAACAAGACCAGCATCCTGAACGCGCCCAAACCTATCATTATTTGCCGTACCGTTTCGACAGCCCTTTGGAAAAGGATTATTTCTCGCAGGAAATCTTGCCTTTGATAAAGGATAAGAACCTTGAAATCTATTTCAATGGCGACGACACTTTGACAGATTTCAAAATCAACTGTTATAATAAGGTGGGCAATCAGTGGCATTACATTGGGAAATATGTGCCTGATTTCCTTTTGTTGAGCCGAAACGACGAAAAGCAAATTGATAAGATCATCATCATCGAAACCAAAGGAGAGGGTTTTGCCGCCAAGTTCGCCGACCGCCGCAAGTTCATGGAAACGGAGTTCGTGAAGAAAAACAACGAAAAGTTTGGCTATCGCCGGTTCGAGTTCCTTTATTTGGAAGATACAATGACTCCCGAACAACGCACACAAAAGACACTACAGGCTATTAAAGATTTCTTTAACGCATAAGTTATGACAAAGTCAATCAGCATATTGGACAAGGAATATTCCAAGTGGATTCAGGAATTGAGTTCGCGCTACCGCCGCAGCCAAATCAAGGCAGCCGTGAAGGTCAATCAGGAGATGCTACAGTTCTATTGGGAACTGGGTAGGGATATTGTTGAACGCGATGCGGAAAACAAGTATGGAAGTGGGTTCTATGAAATGTTGAGCAAGGATTTGAAAGATGCTATTCCTATGACAACTGGTTTCTCAGATAGAAACCTGCGCTATGCGAAGAAATTCTATTCGCTTTATAATGAAGAACTTGTAAAATTGCAGCAAGTTGCTGCAAAATCTGATGAACAAAATTTGCAGCAGGTTGCTGCAAAAACCATGTCAGATATTTTCTCTGTGCCCTGGGGACATCACATGCTGATTATCGACAAAGTCAAAGGCAATACCGAAAAAGCCCTGTTTTTTGTCCACCAAACCGTTGAAAACGGTTGGAGCAGAAATATCTTGCTTAATTTTCTTGGCACGGATTTGTATGAGCGACAAGGCAAGGCCATTACAAACTTCAAACGCACTCTGCCAGACGAAACCAGCGATTTGGCCCAAGAACTGACCAAAGACCCCTACGATTTTGCCTTTACCGGCATCACAGGACGATACAACGAGCGGCTGCTGAAAGATAAGTTGCTGAACAATATCACCAATTTCCTGATAGAACTTGGTACAGGGTTCGCATATTTGGGCAAGGAATACCGTCTTCAAATCGGTGAAACTGAAGGATTTATAGATTTGCTATTCTATAATCTGAAGTTAAGATGCTATGTAGTAATTGAAGTCAAGACCGGAAAGTTTGAATCACGCGACATCGGGCAGATAGGCACATACGTCACAGCGGTGAATCATATATTGCGCGACGAAAACAAGGATAACCCCACCATAGGACTATTGGTTTGCCGAAACAAGGACAATACACTTGCCAAATATGCTTTGGAATCGTGCAGCCAGCCCGTCGGCATCTCTGAATATGAACTGGAACGCTTCTATCCCGAAAAGGTGGAAGGCATTATCCCGACCATCGAGGAGATTGAAACTAAAATCAATGAAATGACAAAAGAAATCGAATAACGCCATGGCTATCAAATACATCCCTTATTATCCCAACACGCTTGAAGGACAAGCCCTTTTGGACAATTTCGTCCGCACCAAACGAGTGCTTCGCTATCGCGACAACGACCAAGTGGTGGAACACATACAGCGAGGTATGCCGCTTTACGAAATGGAACAGCAGGAACAAATTGGCGAGAACCCGAACCATAATTTGGTGATTCGCGGCGAGTGCCTTTCGGCTTGCGCCTACCTGAAAGACAAGGGCATACAAGTTGACCTCGTGTATATTGACCCACCTTTTGCCAGCGGCGCCGACTATGCCAAGAAGGTGTATATCCGCCGCAACCCTAAAGTAGCCGCAGCCATACAACAAGCCGAGGAAGAACTCGACCTTGAAGATCTGAAAACCTTCGAGGAAAAGATGTATGGCGATGTGTGGGACAAGGAGCGCTACCTAAACTGGATGTATGAGAACCTGATGGCCATCAAAAGCATAATGAGCGACGAGGCAAGCATTTATGTGCATTTGGATTGGCATATCGGACATTATGTGAAGATATTGCTGGATGAAGTCTTTGGAGAACAAAACTTTTTAAATGAGATAATTTGGTATTATCCTGACTCACCAGGTCGACCAGAATCGAAATTTGTTCCAAAACACGATACTATTTTTTGGTACAAAAAAGATGAAAGCTTTGTGTTCAATGGAGATGATGTTCGAATACCTCTGTTAGAGGCTTCAAAAGAGCGTTATAAAACAACTCGTTATTTGATAAATTCACAAGGGAAAAGGTTCGAATATACGGCTAAAGATGCTGAAATGGGTAAAATTCCTGAAACGGTATGGCAATTATCTGTTGTAAAAGGCAATTCTGAGCAAGCTCAAAATTATTCTACTCAAAAACCTGAAGCCCTTTTGGAGCGCATTATCAAAGCCAGTAGCAACGAAGGAATGAGGGTCGCCGACTTCTTTGGCGGTAGCGGCGTTACGGCAGCCGTGGCCAACAAACTGGGGCGCAACTTTATCCATTGCGACATCGGCATCAACAGCATCCAAACCACGAGAGACCGCCTGCTGGCAGGCAAAGCGGAGTTCGACATTTTGGAAATAAAGGATGGCGTTTCGCTTTACCGCAACCCAGTTCAAACGATGGACAAACTGAAAAGCCTCATAAAAGGTTTGCGCAACGAGGATGCTTTGGACAAGTTTTGGGAAGGCAGCATCGTTGACACCAAATACGGCATGATGCCCGTCTATTTGCCCAACCTGATGGACAGCAGCACCCGCCTTTTGGACAAGCCGCTGATGAACCGCATCATCCGCGAGGCCTTGCCCGATTTGCCCGACGATACCAAGCGCATCATCGTCTATTATATCGACATTACCGACCGTGCTGAAATTGAGCGGTTCATCAAGGAGCAAAACGACCAAACCACCATAGAAATAGAACTCCGCGACTTGAAGCAAGTGCTTGATGAGGTGGTGGTTGAAGATGAGGCTGAATGGGAAGTAAGCGAAACCCACGACGACTTGATAGGTGGCTGGAAAGTTGAAATGAAGTCATTCCACAGCGACCGCGTGAAGCGCAAAATCGACGAAGTGAACTTCAAGGGTGAGCAGCAAGCCCTTCAAGCCAAAGCCAAAGGCAAGGCCAAAGAGTTCAAGCCCATCGAAATCAGCGATGAAGGTCTCGAAACCATCGAATGGGTCAGCCTCGACTGCACCAACGCCGACAAGCAAGCCACATGGCACAGCGACGCGGAAATCAAGATAGACAAACTCGGTTATGTCATCTGCAATGGCGTGAAGACCCAAGAATTTTGGGATGCCACCATTCGATGCGACCAAAAGCCCCTTCGCATGAAGATTCGGAACATTTGCGGGGATGAGACGGTGGTGGTGATGTAATATTTAAGGGTGAACAAAAAGCTTAGTTAATATGATTGATGTTTTACAGTTCTTTACCAAAGACATCACGACTTATGCAAAACACGATATTATCTTGTATGATTTTGATGATAGTCGAAAAGATGAGTTTCTAAATCATGTTCAGGGATTTTATCGTGACGCTTTTATTTCAGAAGAAGACCTCCAAGCCAATATTGATGGTATGGGTACTTCTCGTATTACTTAGGGATGTGAAGGTGGTTGGTGACATCCATAGAAGGTGGTTGGTGACGTGCATATAGGTGGAATCCGGCGACTTGCGGACTACCATCGTTTTTCGGACGCGACATATCGATAAGTTTATGATGATGGGCACGAAGATAGAAAAATATGGAAAATAGAGACATGCCTCCTTTTGGAATGACATAGTCGGCGGAAAAGCAACACCATCAATCCTCCGAAATCTCACTCATCATATTCCGATAAGCCGAGAACACATTGGCCCGCGAAATATACCCCAAATACTTCCCTTCCTGAATCACCGGAATGTTGTATTTGCCCGATTCCTGGAACTTGAAAACAATCTCCTCCATCGGTTCCTCGGGATGGATGACATAATCGGGAAGGACGGCAAAATTCTGTATCGACTGGTCGTAATAACTCGAATCGAAGAGGATGGCACGCACATCGTCAAACAACACATGGCCGCAGAAGAAACCTTCCTTGTCAACCACTGGGAAGATATTGCGCTTCGACGACGCCACCAATGGCAACAAATCACGGAAAAGGGCATCGGGATGGATAGGGCTGAAATTAGTCTCAATCAACTGATTGATAGCCATCATATTGAGAATGCTCTTGTCTTTATTATGGGTCACTTCCACGCCTTTTTCCGCAACCGCATTAGTATAGATGGAATGGTTGAAAAACAGCCTATTGATGGCATAAGACAAAGCCGAGACAATCATCAGAGGCACAATCAGTGCATAGCCATTGGTGATTTCGGCAATGAGGAAAAGACCTGTCAATGGGGCATGTAGCATACCCGCCACCAAGCCGCTCATACCTACCAGGGCAAACTTGGCCGGGTCAAGGTTGCCAAGACCCAAATAGTTGACCAAAGTGGCGAAGAACAATCCTGTGAAAGCTCCGATAAACAAGGCCGGAGCGAATGTACCGCCCACGCCACCTGCGCCGAAGGTGAAAGCCGTAGCGAAGGCTTTCAATAGTATCATGCTTGCAAACAAGATGATAACCACCAGATCATAATCCTTGAACTGCACAAACCATGCATTGCCGAACACTGGGCTATAGTCGCCGCGCAAGGCCGAGTTAATGGCTTCGTAGCCCTCGCCGTAAAGTGCCGGGAACAAAAAAATGAGTATACCCAACATCGTGCCGCCAATAAAGAATCTCTTCCAAGGTGATTGTATCTTTTTGAATCTCTTCTCCACGCTGAAAGTCACCTTGAGGAAATAAGCCGACACCAAACCTGCGAAAAGACCCAATAGTACATAATATATGGCGTTGGACGGAATGAAGCCCTCAGCGATGACGGCAGGATATTCCACTGTCTGCCCTAAGAACCAATAGGCGGTCAGAATTGCGACAAACGAGGAGCAAATGATAGGCACTAAGGCATTGAGCGACAAGTCTATCATAAACACCTCAAGGGCAAAAACGATACCTGTGATAGGTGCCTGAAAGATGGCCGCCAAAGCCGCCGCGCCACCCATACCGATGAGCTGGATGGTGTGCTTGTAGTCCAATTTCAACAACTGCGCAATATTGGAACCAATGCTTCCACCTGTCGACACGGAAGGACCTTCCAAACCCACAGAACCGCCGAAACCAACCGTCAAAGCACTAGTAATAATGCTCGACCAAGTACTACTACGGCTAACTTTACCTTTGTTTTTCGAGATGGCGTAAAGGATACCCGGAATGCCGTGCCCAACATCTTTTTTCAAGATGTACTTGCAGAACAGGATAGTTAACAAGATACCGATGGCGGGACAGATGAAATACAGGACGTGGGAGTAATTGAACTGCGCATTAATGACCAAATCTCGAATGCCATGCGCCAACTTCTTGATAATCACAGCAGCCGCACCTGCCAAGAAACCCGTTGGGATACTGAGCAACAACATGAAACGGCGGTCAGTCATGTGGGTCGCACGCCATGCGTTGAACTGGTCAATCCATCCGTTGAGCTTGTCGTTGAATGTCATTTTGGTCGTTTTAACTTCGTTCAATGCTTCGCATTTAACTACGTTGAATCTTTCGATTTCGGCGGCTAAAATAGGAAAAAGTAACGCGCAAAGAAAAAAGAAATGACTTTTTCCTTATTTTCGCAGCTTAATTCAATATTACGGCCCTTCGACAGGCTCAGGGACCTGCAAACGCTAAGGTCGTTGAGCCTGTCGAAACGCCGACATATAGACAAAAAACTCAACCATGAAAATCGTCAGCTACAACGTGAACGGCATCCGCGCAGCCATCAACAAGGGTCTGCTGCAATGGATCAATGACTACCAACCCGATGTGCTCTGCTTCCAAGAGCTGAAAGCCACGCCCGACCAGATTCCCCTGATGGACTTTGAGATGATGGGCTACCACCATTATTGGTTCCCCGCACAAAAGAAAGGTTACAGCGGTGTGGGGCTCATCACAAAAAAAGAGCCTGATAATGTGGTCTACGGCATGAACGAACCTTTATACGACAACGAAGGCCGCTTCCTCCGCGCCGACTTTGGCGACCTCTCGGTGGTGAGCGTCTACCATCCCTCGGGCACCACAGGCGACGAGCGTCAAGCCTTCAAGATGGTGTGGTTAGACTTTTTCCGCAAGTATGTCAACGAGTTGCGCAAGGAAAGGCCTCAACTGGTGCTCTCCGGCGACTACAACATTTGCCATGAGGACATCGACATCAACAACCCGAGAAAACACGACACATCCTCAGGCTTCCTGCCCGAAGAGCGGCAATGGATGACCGACTTCCTCAGCGACGGTTACATTGACAGTTTCAGACAATTGGTAAAGGAGCCCAACCAATACAGCTGGTGGAGTTTCCGCGCCGGTGCCCGCGCCAAGAACCTTGGCTGGCGCATTGACTACCACATGGTAACAGAGAACCTGCGTGACTGCATCGCTCAAGTCGGTATCCTACCCGAGGTGATGCACTCCGACCACTGCCCTATTGTGCTGGAATTGAAATAAAGTTTTCTTCTATTTCGGAAAAAATCCGTACCTTTGCAGCGGACTAATTCCGATGGCCTAATAGTTCAAGGGATAGAACGGAAGTTTCCTAAACTTTAAATCTAGGTTCGAGTCCTAGTTGGGCTACAAAACAACCCCATAACTTAAAGACAAACAATGAGTTATGGCGTTTTTTGTTTTACTAAGTGATGAGTGTTTTCATGCTTTCTTCAAGTTTTTCTGATGCGTCTTCAATATTTTCACCGCCTGTCCGTATGGAACAACACTTAAGAAATAAGCCGCCATGCTGGTGGTATAGGTGACTTTGTAGTAACCTTTGGTGAAAAGTTCCTCCTCCGAAAAGCTCTCAGCAAGGCGAAGCATTTCCTCATGACTCTGTTGCAAGAGGGCTTTGGCTTCTTCCAAAGTGGTGTTTTGGTGCTTCTCCACTATCATCTTGTCCATTTCGTGATAATTTTTGCGGTACTCGTCGGGAAGATAGTCTTTTGGATGGCCTTCGCGGATGTTCTGTACGAAGGTGCTCATCAGCAACTGCCATTCATGGAGGTGAATCAGCAGGTCACGGAGGCAGCGGTCGTTTTGCCAGCGCACTCCGCATTTCTTCGGGTCGGCGGCAAAGGTGAAAGGCGCGGCAAGTTCAGCCTCGTTCATCTTGGCGATTTGTTCGTTCAGCTGGGCATAGCCGTCAACCATGGCTGCCAGCAACTCTTGTTTTGTGGTGGGATTGGGCATAGTGCATATTTATTATGGCTGCAAAAATACAAAAAATTCCGCACCTCAAGCTTTTGCCTATGTCTATATTTCTTTCCGAAACACAAACATCTCGTCATCCTCGCTCCAGTGGCCTTCTTCCTCTTCGGGAATGGCTGGACCGTGTTGATATTTGTTCCAAAACTCGACGATGTGAAAGCCGCAACGGTTCACATAAAAGTGAATGTTGCGTTTCTCGAAGTAGGGCGTGAAGGTCTCCCAGACTCGGATTTCGGGATGCATGGTTTCCACAGCTTTCCAAGCCGCCTGACCGATGCCCTTGCTATGACATTCCGGCTAAACGAACAATAACTCCAAATCGCCTTTTTCAGCCTCCTTGTCGATGGACAACACGACTCCGCCTACTTTATGACCATCCATGACTATACGATAGGTCTCGGCGTTTTCTTCATCAATGGAGTGCTCGATGGTACTGCGCGAAATCACTTCTTCGCCTTCCTCGCGACGGTCATCCCTCATGCCAAACTCCTGTTGTGCGCCATACTTGAACGCCCATTGGTTGTCCAAAATGAACTGTTCCTTGTCGTCAGGATCCAACGGGGCCAAAGTCACTTGTGGTTTGTTACTCATACAATAAATGTTTTGAGCTGCAAAAATACGAAGGTTGCCGCAGGCGATTGAAAAACAAATCAGCCTTTTTGTGTCACTTTTCAATCAAAAACTGCTTGTTTCGTGTAGAAGTCCCCTATTTTTGTGGTTGATATGTCATTTTTCAGTCTTTGGATTTGTTTTCTATTTTCGAAAGGCAAATTCTATAACGATTCTTCGTCGGCCTGTATCTAGATGGAGAACGGTGGCAGTTGTGGCACTTTTGGATACAAGACAAAAGCTTTCTACATGGCGCGGAACATCTTGATGGAGAAGGAAGACGCAAAGACAATGGGTTAAGAAAAAATTAATCATTCATATAACGATTGTCAATAATCCCAGTTTCTGCAATCTTTTCTCTATCGCTGCCTTTGACACATTAAAACGCAATGCTAACTTGGCCACAAACCAATGTAGTAATTCAATGTTACATGGTTGTGAATCTATGCGCAAATCTGGGAAATTTCTTACTCCTTTTTCCAAAAACAAATTGCAATACTCAACTATAAGCTTGCCTTCAGGGATAAGCAATTGTGACGCAAAACTATTCGCTTGTATTTCCATCCTTTTGATAGTCTCATCACTTATTTCAACGTCAAGCTCTTCATCGTTGATGGATTCCTCAATAGACCTAATTTGAGACTGATGAATTGCAGCGGAATGGAGTACAATATGACCTAATTCATGGGCAACAGTAAACCTCCATCTTGGACTACCTTTTGCTAAAGAGTCAGAGATGCATACTTCTTTTGTCTCAAAGTTTATCTCACCAAGCACTTTGTTGGTTATTGATGACGACTTCAATGAATAGCCTTGGTATATAACATATTGCAATAATTTGTCATCGGAAATGGTACTATGTTCATCTAAAGACAAATGCAACTTGTCGTAGATTTCTCTCAGTATTTCTTCATCAGTCAGATACTTTATGGTAAATGTCTGCTGGATAGGCAGCTCCAATTCTTTATGGAGAAAATCATATAAATTGGTATAACAAGCCTTCCCTTCGGCAACGAAGCCATATAGTTTCTCAGTTGTTTGACCCGTTATGATATCAATTACATCGGAATTGACTTCATATTTATCCCGAATAGCAATACGCCTTGCCTTCCATTGAAGATTATTGGACTCATCCACTACGGCAATTCCAATATGTTCGGCTATCGCTAAATCTCTTGCACCAGATTGGAAAGAACTAGTAGTAATAAAATACCCTTTTTGTGCTCCAATCTCTTCGATTCTTTGTTGAAATTCACGGATTTTTTCGACACGAATCGGCGATTTATAATCTTTGCATTCGATTAGAGTCAACATCGCAATTTCCTCCGAATCAGGCATAAATGTTTCTATGGAAATATCAATAGGAATATCGTGAGTGGATTTTGTTGACTTATATTGTTTTTGGTGGTAGATTTTTGATCGTTTACAATTCAGAGGAAGCTGTTCTGTTTGTATAAGGCTCTCAAAAATGGCAAATACACGTGTTTCAAATGCGTCACCTTTAGCCGTTGTATTGATTGACTTCTTAACCATGTTTCACAGTATGGAAAAACTATCTTAATCCAATGAAATCGCTGAGCGGTTGGATACGTGCGACTTGGGTATATAGGCGTTTGTGAAGGTTAATGGGTTGATCAAACGGCACTTGCTCCGAAGAGTCAAAGCGCATCACAGCGTAATATGGGGCGTTCTCGGCTGAGAAACCTTGCTCTCGCAATGCTTCAGCCGTCCATATCTGGAAGCCTTTTTGGGCCAGTTTGAACAGCTCTGGATTGTCGCCATGGGTATGCAGACATACAAAGCCCAATCGTTCAAAGCCTTCTTTGACTAATAAAGAGCCTTTAGCATCACCAACACGCACATAGGTAATTCCCAATTCCATCGCCTTTCCGCGATCAGTCTCGCGCATGTGGTTGATGAGCACTGTCGTTTCTTCTGGCGTTGAGCGCATCTTATCAAACAGTTTCTGTCGTGTTTTGTCATCATCTAAGGCTTGACGTCGGCGAAGAGACAATTCACAAAAC